>JACCDX010849330.1_pt1 | contig 48353 bp, 51 predicted proteins | sample 7449681 | NCBI WGS metagenome assembly JACCDX01 (sample SAMN15323450, study PRJNA562643) | freshwater metagenome | isolation source: river surface water | place: USA:Blue River Watershed | collected 2017-08-18
GTCGATCAAGACCGTCAACGCGCTGTCGCACTACACCGACTGGACCGTCGGCCACGTGCACTCGGGCGCGCTGGGCTGGGTCGGCCTGGTGTCGATGGGCTCGATCTACTACCTGCTGCCGCGCCTGGCGGGCAAGAAGGAGATGTGGAGCGTGCGCCTGATCGAAGTGCACTTCTGGATCGCCACCATTGGCATCGTGCTGTACATCGCGTCGATGTGGATCGCCGGCGTGATGCAGGGCCTGATGTGGCGCGCCGTGAACGCCGACGGCACGCTGACCTACACCTTCGTCGAAAGCGTGAAGGCCACCTATCCGTACTACGTGATCCGCTTCGCCGGCGGCGCGCTGTACCTGGCCGGCATGCTGATCATGTTCTACAACATGATGAAGACCATCGCCGATGGCAAGCCGGTTGATGCACGCATCCCGGCCATCACCGGCGCGCACGCCTGAACCAGGAGATCTGAATGAAACTTGCTCACGAATCCATCGAGAAGAAGCCCTGGCTGCTGGCGATCCTGGTGATCCTGGTGGTCAGCATCGGCGGCCTGGTCGAGATCGTTCCGCTGTTCTTCCAGAAGTCCACCACCGAGCCGGTGGCGGGCCTGACGGTGTACAGCCCGCTGCGCCTCGCCGGCCGCGACATCTACGTTCGCGAGGGCTGCTACAACTGCCACTCGCAGATGATCCGTCCGTTCCGGGCCGAGACCGAGCGCTACGGCCACTACTCGGTCGCCGGCGAATTCGTCTACGACCGCCCGTTCCAGTGGGGCTCCAAGCGTACCGGTCCGGACCTGGCCCGCGTCGGCGGCCGCTACAGCGATGAGTGGCATCGCGCGCACCTGATCAATCCGCGCGACCTGGTGCCCGAGTCGAACATGCCCGGCTATCCGTGGCTGGCCAAGAATGCGCTCGACCCGCAGGAGATCGTGCCCAAGCTGAAGGCCCTGAAGCGCCTCGGCGACCCGTACACCGACGAGCAGATCGCGGTCGCGCCGAAGGAACTGGAAGGCAAGACCGAGCTCGATGCGCTGGTCGCCTACCTGCAGGGCATGGGCGTACAGATCAAGGCACGGAGGTAAGCATGGACATTCAATCCCTCGTGTCGGATGCGCGCAGCGTCATCACGCTGCTGTGCATGCTGACCTTCCTCGGCATCATCGCGTGGGCTTACAGCGCACGTCGCAAGAATGACTTCGAAGAGGCGGCCATGCTGCCCTTCGCGGACGAAGACATGAACACGCAACTGAAAACTCAAGCGCAGGAGCCGCGACATGGCTGATTTCATCAACGGATTCTGGGGTCCTTACATCACCGTCATCACCATCGTCTCCATCATCGGCTGTGGACTGCTGCTGTGGTCGCAGTCGTCGGTGAAGATCCCGATGGCGAAGGACGGCAAGGCCGAGACCACCGGCCACAGCTGGGACGAAGGTCTGGAGGAATTGAACAATCCGATGCCGCGCTGGTGGATGTGGCTGTTCTACATCACCATCGTGTTCGGTTTTGCGTACCTCGCGCTGTACCCGGGCCTCGGCACCTATGCCGGCAAGCTGGGCTGGAAGTCGACGGGCGAGTACGAAGCCGAACTGCAGGCAGCCGACGCGGAATACGGCCCGCTGTTCCAGAAGTTCAAGGGCACCGACGTCAAGGCGCTGGCTGCCGACCCGCAGGCCCGTGCCATCGGCGAGCGTCTTTTCCTGACCTATTGCTCGCAGTGTCACGGGTCGGATGCGCGCGGCAACAAGGGCTATCCGAACCTGACCGATACCGACTGGCTGCATGGCGGTGATCCGGAGGCCATCAAGACGACGCTGCTGAAAGGCCGTCACGGCCAGATGCCTTCGATGGCCGCAGCCGTCGGTGGCGAAAAGGAGATCGAGGCCGTTGCCCACTACGTGCAGTCGCTGTCGGGTGCTGCACATGACCCGATCAAGGCCTCGTTCGGCAAGGAGAAGTTCGGCGCCTGCGCAGCCTGCCATGGTGCAGACGGCAAGGGCAACCAGGCGCTTGGTGCGCCAAACCTGACCGACAAGGTCTGGCTGTACGGCGGCAGCACTGCGACCATCATGGAAACCATCCGCAAGGGACGCGACAACGTGATGCCGGCCTTCGAGGAGTTCCTCGGCGAAGACAAGGTCCACGTGCTGGCCGCCTATGTCTGGGGCCTGTCGAACAACTCGACGCTGGACGCCGTGAAGTAATGAAGTAAGATCCGCTTCCGCAGGGACGGCCATCCGGCCGTCCCCCGGAATGCGTCGAAGCACAGCTGGAAAGCCCAATGGAAAGCTCTTCTCCGCAGGTCTCCGTCATCAAGATGTATGCAGCGCGGGAGGAAATCTATCCGCGCGAAATCCAGGGCCGCTATGCCAGCCTGCGCTGGCTCTTCGTCTGGCTGACCCAGGCGCTGTTCTACGGCCTGCCCTGGCTGCAATGGAATGGCCGGCAAGCCGTGCTGTTCGACCTCGGTGCCCGCAAGTTCTACATTTTCGGCATCGTGTTGTGGCCGCAGGACTTCATCTACCTCGCGGCACTGCTGATCATCTCCGCCTATTCGCTGTTCCTGTTCACGGCCATCTTCGGCCGCGTCTGGTGCGGCTTCACCTGTCCGCAGACGGTCTATACCGAGATCTTCATGTGGATAGAGCGCAAGATCGAAGGCAACCGCAGCGCACGCATGCGCCTCGACCGCCAGCCGCTGTCGCTCGACAAGTTCTCGCGCAAGACGGCCAAGCACCTCGCATGGGGTGCCGTCGGCCTGTGGACCGGCTTTACCTTCGTCGGCTATTTCACGCCCATCCATGTGCTGGGTGACGAGATCGTGGCCTGGTCGCTGGGGCCGTGGGAAGCATTCTGGGTGCTGTTCTACGGCTTCGCCACCTATGGCAATGCCGGCTGGATGCGCGAGCAGGTCTGCAAGTACATGTGCCCGTATGCGCGCTTCCAGAGCTCGATGTTCGACAAGGACAGCCTGATCATCACCTATGACAAGGAACGCGGCGAGCCGCGCGGCGCGCGCAGCAAGAACGACGCCGAAGGTGCGAAGGCGCTGGGCGATTGCATCGACTGCTCGATGTGCGTGCAGGTCTGCCCGACCGGCATCGATATCCGCAACGGCTTGCAGTACGACTGTATCGGCTGTGCCGCCTGCGTCGATGCCTGCAACAGCGTGATGGACAAGATAGGCGCGCCGCGCGGACTGGTCCGTTACTGGACCGACCATGCGGCAGCAAATCGCTGGTCGTCGGCCGAGATCCTGCGCCATGCGTTCCGCCCGCGCGTGCTGATCTACAGCGCGGTGCTGCTGGTCATCGTGTCGGTCTTCGTCGGCACGCTGTTCTCGCGCACGCCGCTGAAGATGGATGTCATTCGTGACCGCGGCTCGATGGGCCGTGAGATCGAGAACGGCATGATCGAGAACGTGTACCGGCTGCAGGTCATGAACACCGAAGAGACCGCGCATCGCTACAAGATCTCGGTGTCGGGCATCGATTCGATCAAGCTGCATGGCAAGGATGAGATCGAGCTGGGCGCGACCGAATCGCGCGGCGTGCCGGTCAACGTGCGCGTCGATGAAGGGCACGGCAACAAGGGCTCGAACAAGATCTGGTTCACGATTACCGCGCTCGACGAGCCGGGGGTCGAAGTGAAGGAGAAAGCGGTATTCTTCATTCCGCGCTGATCATGATTACTCTGCACATGGAAAAAACTCCCCCCCAGGCCTGGTACCGGCATCGCTGGCCCTGGCTGCTGATGCTGGGCCCGGTCGCCGTGCTGGTGGCTGGCTTCATCACGATGTGGATCTCGTTCTCCGGCGCCGATGCGCTGGTGGTCGACGACTACTACAAGCAAGGCAAGGCCATCAACCAGGACCTGCGGCGCGATCGCGTCGCCGCTGACCGCGGACTGTCCGCGTCCCTGCGTTATGATGCGGCGGCCGGTCGCCTGCTGGGCAATGTGGCCGGCTTGGGCGACGCCGTACCGCTGACCTTGCTGCTGGTGCATCCGACCGTGCCGCAGAAAGACATCCGCCTCACAGTGATGCCGGATGCGAAAGGTGAATTCGAACTGCCGCTGGCCATGCTCGAACGCGCCAACTGGCAGGTACAACTCGAGGATGGCCAGCGCCAGTGGCGCCTGCACGGCCAGTGGTTGTGGCCGCAGAACAAGAACGTCGACATCCAGCCGCAGCGCCAGGATGCAGTGGGGAGATAACGCATGTTGAAGTTGGCAATGGCCGTCCTGTGGCCTTCATTCCTGTCGGCGATCATGGCCGAGGGCTTGTTCTTTTCGACCTTCGATCCGGTCGACCTGATGCTGGCCGGCGGCCATGCGGAGCTGCCGTCGATTGCGGCCTACACACTGGGGTTTTTCTTCTTCTGGGCCTTCGCGGCCATTGCCAGCATGCTCAGCCTCTACCTGTTCAAGGCCGAAGAAGCACTGAAACAGCCGCCGTTCTGAGCGACCCCGTTCCTGCGATCCGACATGCTTTGCAGCCAGCTCGTTCTGGCTGAAAAAATACGGCCCGCGTTTGCGGGCCGCTTTATTTAGAGACGGTATGGATTGGCGGGGTGGATGTGCCCTCAGGGCCAGGCAGCAAGGAGTGCGGCGCTCAGTTACAGGTCTCGGTACCGGCCGCGATCGCGCGCAGCCGTTCCGGTTGCAGCAGTTCGATCTCGCGGTTGGCCACGCGCAGCAAGCCTTCCTTCTTCAGCTTTGACAGCAGGCGGCTGATACTCTCGATCGTGAGCCCAAGGTAGTTGCCGATTTCCTCGCGCGACATGCGCAGCTGGAAGGTGGTCGATGAATAACCACGCGCCGCATAGCGCGACGACAGGTTGACCAGGAACGCCGCGAAGCGCTGCTCGGCGCGCATGTTGCCCAGCAATAGCATCACGCTCTGCTCGCGCGTGATTTCCTGGCTCATCATCCGGTGGAAGTGGTGCAACAGCGTCGGTATCGTGCCGAACAATTCTTCGAGCCGCGCAAACGGGATCTCGCACACTTCGCTGTCTTCCAGCGCCATCGCATCGCAGTGATGGCGGTCGGCGCTGATCGCATCCATGCCCAGCAATTCGCCGGCCATCTGGAAGCCGGTGATCTGCTGCTCGCCATTGGCGCTGACCTGATAGGTCTTGAAATGGCCGAGGCGTATCGCGTACAGCGTGGTGAACGGGTCGTCCATCCGGTACAGCAGCGTATCCTTGGCCACCTTGCGACGGCGGCCGATGATCTGGTCCAGCTTGTGCATGTCCAGTTCGCCCAGTCCCATCGGCAGGCACAGCTGGTGCATGCTGCACGCCGAGCAACTGGCACGCAGGGCTTGCATGTTCAGGTTCGCGGCTGGGGAAAGGGGCTGGGCTTGGCTCATAGTTAAGGTGTAACGAAAGTATCTGCAAATTTACCGCATTCGGCGCGGCTGTGCCACTTTCGTTCCTTTATTTGGACTATTCGACCAGCTCATAGGGCAGGCCGACATAATTTTCCGCAATATTGGCCCGGCCGGCATCGGAGCCGGTGTAATAAGCCAGTTCCGCCTCCTGGATGCGCTGGTTGAACGGGTCGTCGGAGAACTTGTGCAGGATGGAGGTCATCCACCACGAGAAGCGCTCGGCCTTCCAGATGCGGCGCAGACAGAGCTCCGAGTACTTCGCCACCAGGTCGATACGGCCTTCCTTGTAGCGCTTGCGCAGCACGTGATACAGCGTATAAACGTCGCTGGCGGCGAGGTTGAGTCCTTTCGCGCCGGTCGGCGGCACGATGTGGGCGGCATCGCCAACCAGGAACATGCGGCCGAACTGCATCGGTTCGGCGACGAAGCTGCGCAGCGGCGCAATGCTCTTCTCGATCGACGGCCCGGTGACCAGTTTGTTGGCCGTGTCTTGCGGCAGGCGCGCGCGCAACTCGTCCCAGAAGCGCTCGTCCGACCAGTCCTCGATCTTGTCATCCAGCGGGCATTGCACGTAATAACGCGACAGCATCGCCGAGCGCATGCTGCACAGTGCGAAGCCACGCGGATGGTTCGCATAGATCAGCTCGTGATCCACCGGCGGCGTGCGCGACAGGATGCCCAGCCAGCCGAACGGGTAGACGCGCTCGAACAACTGGATGCGATCAGCCGGCACCGACTTGCGCGATACGCCATGGAAGCCGTCGCAACCGGCGATGTACTCGCATTCCAGCTTGTGCTGCTGGCCGTCCTTGGTAAACGTCACATAGGGGTGCTCGCTGTCGAACTCGTGCACGGCAACGTCCTGCGCTTCATAGATCGTGTTGGCGCCGGAGGCAGTGCGCGCGTTCATCAGGTCGCGCGTGACTTCGGTCTGGCCGTACACCATCACGGTCTTGCCGCCCGAGTACTTCTTCAGGTCGATGCGCTCGACGCGGCCCGAGAAGGACAGCGCGAAGCCCTCATGCACCATGCCCTCGCGGTCCATGCGCTCGCCGACCTGCGCCTCGCGCAGCAGGTCGACCGTGCCCTGTTCCAGCACGCCGGCACGTATGCGCGACAGCACATAGTCGGGCGATTTGGCCTCGACGATCACGTTATCAATGCCCTGCAGGTCCAGCAGGCGTCCGAGCAGCAGGCCCGACGGGCCGGCGCCGATGATGGCAACTTGGGTTTTCACGATGTCTCCTCGCGGGGGCAGGGGCCCTTGTAATTTTCAAGCCGCCATCATCCCGTCTTGTCGCTATGGATGGAATGGACGATTCCGATGGAAAATTGTACATTTCGAGGAATTCTCGCCTGTCCAGCTCCATGAATTGTCCAAACAGCATCTGATCAGCGCCCGATGAGTACCCGACTCCGCGCCGCCAACGCCCCCTCTCCCGTCCCTGTCTACCAGCTCTACGGGGAGGGGCAGCCATGGCTGACGCCGGACCTGGTGCATGTGGAGTCGATTGCGGCGCGCAGTCGCTTGCACCAGTGGGAAATCCGGCCGCATCGGCACCACGGGCTGTTCCAGCTGCTATGGCTGCAGCAAGGCAGCGCCGAAGTGCAGCTCGACGGACGCAGCGACAAGGTCGCCTCGGGCAGCGTGCTGCTGTTGCCGCAGCACTGCGTGCACGGCTTTCATTTTTCTCCGAATGCGCAAGGGGTGGTGGTGACGCTGGCCTATGCGTTCTTCGCGCGCCTGCATGGCGGGCTGGGCGAACGGCTGGCCGCGATGGCATCGCCGCAGACACTGGTGCTGTCCGACGGCAGGCACCAGCCCGAGATTGAAGCCTTGCTGCCGGCCCTGCTGCGCGAATACGGCGGTCAGGGCGAGCACCGGCACTTGCTGCTGGAGTCGCTGCTGGTCAGTGTGCTGTGCTGGCTCCGGCGCGAACCGGCGGTGCGCGATGCGCTGACCGCCAGCGACCGCGGACGGCAATACCTGTCAGCGTTTTCTGCGGCGATCGAGCGCAGCTATGCGCAGCACCTGCCGCTGGACCAGTATGCGGAGCAGCTGGGGATCAGCACCGCGCACCTGAACGCCGTCTGCCGTGAGCTGGCCGGCTGTTCGGCACTGTCGCTGGTGCATACGCGGCTGATGCTCGAAGCCCGGCGCAGCCTGGTGTACACGTCGATGAGCGTGCGCGATATCGGTGATGCCTTGGGGTTTGCCGACCCTGCCTATTTCACGCGCTTCTTCAAGCGCGGCAGCGGGCTGTCGCCGCGCCAGTTCCGGGAACAGGCGCAGCAGGCAGGTCAGCAGCAGATGGCCTGACGAGCGTCAGGCACGGAGGGAGAGTGAGGGATCGCTCAGGGCAGAAGCACCGACAGTTCGGACGCTGCGGTGAGCAAGGCGGGCAGGAAGGTCTGTTCGAGCTGGGCACGCGACACGCGGGTCGCTTGCGCGCCGATGTTGAGCGCGGCCATCGTTGCGCCCGATGCGCCGCGCACCGGTACCGCAATCGAGCGCAATCCGATTTCCAGTTCTTCTTCGACGATCGCGAAGCCGCGCTGGCGGGTTTCGGCGATGATCTCGCGCAGCCGCGCCTCATTCACCACCGTGCGGTCGGTATAGGCCACCAGCTTCACCTTGGACAGGTACTGGTCCAGCGCCGCCTCCGTCAGCCCGGCCAGCAGCACACGGCCGAGCGACGTGCAGTAAGCCGGCAGGCGGCTGCCCGCGTTCAGCGCCACCGACAGCACACGCGAGGTCTGCGAGCGAGAGATGTACAACACCTCGTTGTCTTCGAGGACGGCCAGCGAGCAGGATTCATTGAGCGTGCGCGACAACTGGTTCAGGCAGGGCTGGGCTGATACCGTGAGCGGCGTCGATGACAGGTAGGAATAGCCCAGGGTCAGGATCTTCGGCTTCAGGAAGAAATTGTTGGCCTCCGAATCCGCATAGCCCAACTGCTTGAGCGTGTACAGGCAGCGGCGCACGGCGGCACGCGGAATACCGGTCTTGTGGCTGATCTGCGCAATGGTCATCGCACGACGCTGGTCGCTGAATGCTTTCACTACCGCCAGCCCGCGTGCCAGCGAGGTCATGAAACTCGGGTCCGTCAGCGCATCGATTTCTTCAGCTATCGTCAGCGGGCGGGCGGGCGCAGCGCTGGCAGCGGCGCCGGTGGCTGCGCCGGCTGCAGTTCCGGCGGCGGCCGGCAAGGGCGCGCGCTGGACTTCTTTCGTGGGTTCGGGCATCGGGGTGGAGACGTTCTGCATGGTCGTTTCGCTCACGGAAGGTTTGTGTCGTTCGAACTACGGATTGGTGCGCCCGGCCCCGCGCAAGGCGGGATGCGGCGTTACACCGAAGCGTTACCGTAACGGAACTCAATAATTATTTGATAATCCCTGTGCTTGCTTGCAGCCGATCCCGCATGAATTGCCCGCAAACGACGAATTTCTGCGTCTTGCTGACAACAGTCGCTTTGTTGTGGCCGACCAGCGGTGTTCGGGCATCGCACACAAATTGCGGAAGCCTGCTTGTTCGCTCGTTTCATGGAGGATAAACTCAGTCGCTGTTCTATTACCAGTTATTTGTTCGTTTATCGAACATCTTTCCGGTAAGTGATAACAAAGACAAAACAAACCTCCGGAGGCCATCCTTGGTCAACAAGATCGTTCCCGACCTCGCGCAAGCGGTGGCCGGCATTCATGACGGCGCGACCGTGATGATTGGCGGCTTCGGCAATGCCGGCATGCCCAAAGCGCTGATCGATGCGCTGATTGAACAGGGCGCGCGCGACCTCACCATCGTCAACAACAATGCCGGCAACGGCGACACGGGACTCGCCGCCTTGCTGGCCGCGGGCCGCGTGAAGAAGATCATCTGTTCTTTCCCGCGCCAGGCCGATTCGCATGTGTTCGACGGCCTCTACCGTGCCGGCAAGATCGAGCTCGAACTGACGCCGCAAGGCAACCTCGCCGAACGCATACGCGCAGCGGGCGCCGGCATCGGCGGCTTCTTCACGCCGACCGGTTACGGCACCAAGCTGGCCGAAGGCAAGGAGACGCGCGTCATCAACGGGCGCCCCTATGTGTTCGAGCTGCCCATCCACGCCGACTTCGCGCTGATCAAGGCCTTGAAGGGAGACCGCTGGGGCAACCTCGTCTACCGCAAGGCCGCGCGCAACTTCGGCCCGATCATGGCCAGCGCCGCGAAGTGCGCGATCGCTGAAGTCAATGAAGTCGTGGAGCTGGGCGAACTCGATCCCGAAGTCATCGTCACGCCGGGCATCTTCGTCCAGCGCGTCGTGCAAGTCGGAGGTGGACAATGAAGCGTTTTACCCGTGATGAAATCGCGCAGCGCGTCGCGCGCGACATTCCCGAAGGGGCGTATGTGAACCTCGGCATCGGCTTGCCGACCATGGTCGCGAACCATCTCGACACCTCGAAGGAAATTTTCCTGCACAGCGAGAACGGCATCCTCGGCATGGGCCCGGCGCCCGCACCGGGGCAGGAAGATGAAGACCTGATCAATGCCGGCAAGCAGCCCGTCACCTTGCTGACCGGCGGCGCTTATTTCCACCATGCCGATTCGTTCGCGATGATGCGCGGCGGCCATCTGGACATCTGCGTGCTCGGCGCCTTCCAGGTGTCGGCAAAGGGCGACCTTGCGAACTGGCATACCGGCGCGCCGGATGCGATACCGGCGGTCGGCGGTGCAATGGACCTCGCCATCGGCGCGAAGAAAGTGTTCGTGATGATGGAGCTGCAGACCAAGAGCGGCGAAAGCAAGATCGTCAGGGAATGCAGCTACCCGCTGACCGGCGTGGCCTGCGTGTCGCGCATCTATACCGACCTCGCCGTGTTCGACGTCACGCCGAATGGCTTGTGCGTGACGGATATGGCTGACGGCGTCAGCCTCGATGCGCTAAGGGAGATCACTGGCTTGCCCTTGATGGCAGGCTGAGTCGAAACACCCACAGGAAAGACACTCGGGAAGTACGCAAAAAGAATACGCAAGAAGAACACGCAGGACTAACGCGCAAGAATCCCGCGGAAGAATCCCGCGCAGGAGTCATGTGCAGGAGTCATGTGTACTACAGGAACCACCGGAACAACAGGAAGCCACTGATGAGAGAAGCCTATATCTGCGATGCGATCCGAACCCCGATCGGTCGCTTTGGCGGCGCGCTGAAAGACGTGCGCGCCGATGACCTCGGCGCCGTGCCGCTACGCGCACTGCAGGAGCGCAATCCCACCGTCGACTGGAAGGCCGTCGATGAAGTGATCTTCGGCTGCGCCAACCAGGCCGGCGAAGACAACCGCAACGTGGCGCGCATGTCCTCGCTGCTGGCCGGCCTGCCGATCGAGGTGCCGGGCTCCACCATCAACCGCCTGTGCGGCTCGGGCATGGATGCGCTCGGTACCGCCGCCCGCGCGATCAAGTCGGGCGAAGCGTCGCTGGTGATTGCCGGCGGCGTCGAATCGATGACGCGCGCACCCTTCGTGATGGGCAAGGCCGATAGCGCCTTCTCGCGCAATGCGCAGATCTTCGATACCACCATCGGCTGGCGCTTCGTCAATCCGCAGATGAAGGCCCAGTACGGCGTCGATGCAATGCCCGAGACGGCCGAGAACGTCGCCACCGACTACCAGATCAACCGCGCCGATCAGGATGCGTTCGCGGTCAACAGCCAGAACAAGGCTGCCGCGGCGCAGGCCAATGGCGTACTGGCTGACGAGATCGTGCCGGTCATCATTCCGCAAAAGAAAGGCGAGCCGATCACGGTGCTGCACGACGAACATCCGCGCGCGACCTCGATCGAGGCGCTGGCCAAGCTCAAGGGTGTGGTGCGTCCGGATGGCACAGTGACCGCCGGTAATGCTTCCGGCGTCAATGACGGTGCCTGCGCCTTGCTGCTGGCCGATGGCGACACCGCTGCCAGGTATGGCCTGACGCCGAAGGCGCGCGTGATCGGCATGGCCACCGCCGGCGTGCCGCCGCGCGTGATGGGCATCGGCCCGGTACCGGCCGTGCAAAAGCTGCTGAAGCAGACCGGCTTCACGCTCGACCAGATCGACGTGATCGAACTCAACGAAGCCTTCGCCGCGCAGGGGCTGGCCGTACTGCGCCAACTCGGTATCGCTGACAACGATCCGCGCGTGAACCCGAATGGCGGCGCGATCGCACTCGGCCATCCGCTGGGCATGAGCGGCGCGCGCCTCGTGACCACGGCCATGTACCAACTGCATCGTACCGGTGGCCGCTATGCGCTATGCACGATGTGCATCGGCGTGGGTCAGGGCATTGCCGTACTGATCGAGCGCGTCTGAAGCTGCCGACAGAAGCTGCCGTCAGAAGCAGATGGCAGACGCAGCGGGCACGCGACGCAAGCCTGCTCCAAGCCTACTTGAACCCTACCGGAAGCCAAGGTCGGGTTGAAGTCGGGCCGACGCAGGCCCGATGACCACCTGATGCAGCGCTGATGCAGCACCACCGACGCAGTACTGAAGCCAGCGTGGCCGCGGAGATTCCCATTTCCGCGGCCATCGGCGAAAATCAGCGCTGACCGGCAGCCATCAAAGACAACAGGCTGCGGCAAGCAAGCACTGCCGACCAGCCAAGCAGCGCATCATCCGGCGGGTCAGCTTGCCGCCGGCTTTGAACAAGAACGATTCTCAGCAAAGACGAGACCCCATGTCCGATCTCCATCCTTACCGACAGCCCGCACCGGGCAGCCACTCCGATTACCTGTATCCCGGCTACGCATCGACCGTGAAGCGTTCGCCGTCGCAGCCACTGATCCTGCTCCCGCAATCGCTGACCGAGATTACCGGTCCCGTGTTCGGGCATGAGCGCGTGCGCCCGCAAGATGCCGATCTGACCAAACAGCACGCCGGCGAGCCGCTGGGTGAGCGCATCATCGTCACCGGCCGCGTGATGGATGAAGACGGCCGCCCCGTGTCCAACACGCTGGTTGAAATCTGGCAGGCAAATGCCGCCGGTCGTTACCAGCACAAGCGCGACCAGCACGATGCGCCGCTCGACCCGAACTTCACCGGTACCGGCCGCGTGATGACCGATGACCAGGGCAACTATCGCTTCACCACCATCCGTCCCGGTGCTTACCCGTGGCGCAACCATCCGAATGCCTGGCGACCGGCGCACATCCACTTCTCGCTGTTCGGCAATGCCTTCGCGACGCGCCTGGTTACGCAAATGTATTTCCCCGGCGATCCGCTGCTGCCGTTCGACCCGATCTACAACGCCGTGCCCGAAGGCGCGCGCGAGCGCATGATCTCGTCGTTCGAACTCGACGTCACCGAGCCCGAGCATGCGCTCGGCTTCCGCTTCAACATCGTCCTGCGCGGCCGCGATGCGACGCCGATGGAGAAATGATCGATGAATAATTTCAAGAAACACGGCCTCACGCCTTCGCAGACCGTCGGTCCCTACCTGCACATTGGCCTCGACTGGCTGAACACCACCGAACTCGCGCCGGCCGGCGTTGCGGGTGAGCGCATCGTCATCCAAGGGCAGGTGCTCGACGCCGACCGACAGCCGATTCCCGATGGCATGGTGGAAATCTGGCAAGCGAATGCACACGGCAAGTACGCGCATGCCGAGGACCAGCGCGCGCTGCCGCTGGACGCCGGCTTCCACGGCTTCGGTCGCGTGTCCACCGACGAACAGGGACGTTTCCGTTTCTCGACCATCAAGCCCGGCAGTGTGCCGGATGCGCAAGGCCGTCCGCAGGCGCCGCACCTGATCGTCAATGTGTTTGCACGCGGCTTGCTGAAGCAGCTCGTGACTCGCATGTATTTCCCCGGTGATGCGCACGACGAAGACAGCGTGCTGCAACTGGTGCCGGCCGGGCGCCGCGCAACGCTGGTGGCGAAGCAGGCCGGCGCGGGTGTGGTCGAATGGAACGTGCTGATTGGCGGAGGCGGCGACGAAACCGTCTTCTTCGAACTCTGATCGAAGCTCACTGAGGATAGGAATCCCCGTTCATGGCCGCCAATGCGCTGACAGCCCGCATGTTTTCGAACGCAGCGATGCAGCAAGTGTTCTCGCCCGAGAACACGATACAGCGCATGCTCGATTTTGAAGCCGCGCTCGCGCATGCACTGGCGGCCGAGGACGTGATCCCGTCCACGGCACCCTCGGCCATCAAGGCTGCCTGCGAAGCGTCGCGTATCGACCAGAAGGCGCTGGCAAGCGCTGCACGCATGGCCGGCAATCTCGCCATACCGCTGGTCAAGCAATTGACGGCCGAAGTCGCTGCCATCGATGCCGAAGCCGCACGCTATGTGCACTGGGGCGCGACCAGCCAGGATGTGATCGATACCGGTCTCGTATTGCAGCTGCGCGAAGCCATCGACCTGATCTCGGTCGAACTGGGTGAGCTGGCCGATGCGCTGGCCGGCCTTGTGCATCGCCATCGCGAGACCGCGATGATTGGCCGCACCTGGATGCAGCATGCGTTGCCGATCACCTTCGGCCTGAAAGCCGCCGGCTGGCTCGATGCGGTAATGCGCCACCAGCAGCGCCTGCATGAACTGCGCGCACGCATCGCCGTGCTGCAGTTCGGCGGCGCGGCCGGCACGCTGGCCAGCCTGGGCAATCGCGGCCTGCCGGTGGCCGATGCGCTGGCGCATGCGCTGGAGCTGAAGCTGCCGCACCTGCCCTGGCATGCGCATCGCGATCGCATCGCCGAGTGCGCGACCGTGTTCGGCCTGCTGACCGGCACGCTGGGCAAGATCGCGCGCGACCTGTCGCTGCAGATGCAGACCGAAGTCGCCGAACTGTCGGAGCCGGCCGCGCCCGGCCGCGGCGGTTCCTCCACCATGCCGCACAAGCGCAACCCGGTCGCCAGCGCCGCCGTGCTGGCCGCTGCCGCGCGCGTGCCCGGACTGGTGGCCACGATGCTGGCATCCATGGACAACGAACATGAGCGCGCACTCGGCGGCTGGCAAGCCGAATGGGACACGCTGCCCGAGATCGCTACACTATGCGGCGCGGCGCTGACGCAGATGCGCGACGTGATCGAAGGCTTGAACGTCGACGCGGTGCGCATGCGCGCCAACGTCGACATCACGCGCGGGCTGGTGATGGCCGAGGCCGTATCGCTGGCGCTGGCCGCGCACATCGGGCGCTCGCATGCGCACGAGCTGGTCGAGGCGGCATGCCATCGCGCGCTCGCGCAAGGGCAGGGCTTGCTCGATGTGCTGCGCGCCGACCCGCAGGTAACCGGCATCGTGCCGGCACAGGAACTGGAAAAACTGTTCGAACCGCTGGCCTATACCGGCGAGGCAGGCGCCCTGGTGGATCGGGTGCTGGCGGCGCATCGCGCGCGCAAGGCCTGAGCACGGCTGGCAGCGGAAGGACACGACGACAAGAGGATTGGAGCGAGACTATGGCCATTTTCGATTCCGGCAAGGGCAAGCTGCATTACGAGCTTGAAGGCGCCGACGACGCGCCGCTGCTGGTGCTGTCGAATTCACTGGGCACGACGCTCGACATGTGGCTGCCGCAAATGCCGGCGCTGCTCGAGCATTTTCGCGTGCTGCGTTACGACACGCGCGGCCACGGGCAGTCCGAGGTCACGCCCGGTCCGTACTCGATCGCGCAGCTGGGCAATGACGTGCTGGCGCTGCTCGACCACGTTCAGGCGCCGCGCGCGCACTTCTGTGGCCTGTCGATGGGCGGCATGACCGGCATCTGGCTCGGCATCCACGCACCGGACCGCATCGAGCGCCTCGTGCTCTGCAATACCAGTGCCGCGATCGGCGTGCCCGAGATGTGGAATGCGCGTATCGCGCAAGTGCGCGGGGGCGGCATGGCTGCCGTCATCGATGCCGTGCTCGAACGCTGGTTCACGAATGACTTCCTCGCCCATGCGCCGGCCCAGGTTGACCGTGTGCGCGCCATGCTGGCCAATACGCAAGTCGAAGGCTATGTCGCCAACTGTGCCGCCGTGCGCGACATGGACCAGCGTGCCGATCTCGGCCGCATTGCCACGCCGACCCTGGTCATCGGCGGCAAGTATGACAAGTCGACACCCCCCGAGCATGGCGAACTGATCGCCAGGTCGATACCGGGTGCGCGCTACGTGGAACTGAACGCGGCCCACCTGTCGAACTGGGAAGCGGCGCAAGCCTTCACCCGGCATGTGGTCACTTTCCTGCGCGGGGAACAGCATGGCTGACCACAAGCCTGAGCACAAAACTGACCAGCGACGCAGCGAGATCTTCGAAGAAGGCATGTCCGTGCGCCGCGCGGTGCTCGGCGATGCGCACGTCGATCGCGCGCAAGCCAACCGTACGGCGTTCACCGATGACTTCCAGGACCTGATTACCCGCTATGCGTGGGGCGAGATCTGGACTCGCGAAGGACTGCCGCGCCATACGCGCAGCCTGATGACCATCTGCATGATGGTGGCGCTGGGCCGCGAAGAGGAATTGAAGCTGCACTTGCGCGCCGCCGCCAACAATGGCGTCACGCGCGACGAGATCAAGGAAGCCTTGCTGCAGACGGCCATCTATTGCGGCGTGCCGGCGGCCAATTCCGCCTTCGCACTGGCGCAGAAGGTATTTGCGGAAATCGACGACAAGGGCTGATTCCGCTCAATCGCGCGTCACTTCCTGCCGCATGCGCGCGGCGCCAGCGCCGTCATTTGCCGCCCCATGAGGTCAGACCCCGGTCTGGTCTGCTTGCAAGGAGGGCGCGATGAATACCCGGCAATTTGCGCTGGTGTCCGGCATCATCTACCTGCTGGTGGCCATCGGCGGCTTCCTGCCCGACATGCTTCGACCGCTGCCCGCCGACAGCCCGCACACCACCATCCGTCTGCTTGAAGGGCGGCTGTTCGGCTACTTCCCGGTCAACATCGCCCATACGCTGGTGCACCTCGGCATAGGGATGTGGGGAACGATCGCGGCGCGCAGCGACTACGGCGCGATCGTCTATGCGCGCACGCTCGCCGTGCTGTTCGCGGTACTGGCGATCATGGGATTGTTCCCGACGCTGAACGTGGCCTTCGGCTTGCTGCCCTTGTATGGCCACGACATCTGGCTGCACGCCGCGACCGCTGCGCTCGGCACCTACTTCGGCTACTACGCCGACGCGCGCCTGCGTAGGTAACAGAGCGGGGCCTTATTCGATGCTCAGCTTTGGCAGCCAGTTCGATCCCGGGTCGGCCTCGGTGAAATCGGCCGGCTTCAGCGGCCGCTTTCTTTCCTCCACGGGCAGGATGTCAGGCGCGATGAAGGGCGCCATGTCGACCTCGAGCAGATCACCGACCAGCTTGTCGCCGTCGCGATGCAGCTTGTAGTACATGCCGTTGAACGGGTTCACGTGCAGGTCCTTGGCGCGGGTGCGCATGAACATCAGCGCATACTCGAGGGGCAGCAGGTCGTCGTCCGACACCAGCGCTGCCTCGTTGTGCACGGGGAACCAGCACAGGCGCTGCACCGGACCGGTCAGGCACAGGAAGGGACGCATCGCGAGGAAGTATTCCTCCATGTTGTCGGCCATCGTGACCTTGAATGCTGACTTGCCGTTGCCGGCATCGGTGAAGGTCACATGGCCGATGGTGTGACGCTCACCGGCGGCATTTGACAGCACAATCGCACGCTTGCCGACCGGCGGCGCCGCATGGGCAGCCGGCGCGCTGCTCAGGCAGGCCAGCATGGTCAGCGTGGCCGTCGTGGCCGCGATCAGGTCCAGGCACTTTCTCATGGGTGTCTCCCCGCAATTTTTCTTGTGCCGGTCAGTATACGACGGCGGACCCTCGCATTTCGACAGCGCAGGCTGCGGGCTTCCGGTATAGTCGCTGCGACAGATGGCAAGCTGGCAAGCTTGCGAGAGGAGAGGGTCGTGACGCAGTCAGCAACACAGGAAACGCGGGGTTCACAAGCAGCGCAAGCAGCAGCGGGCGCATCCTCGCCGCGCGGCGAGCAGCAGGCCAACGGCCGCAGGCGCTATGTGGTGATGGGCGCCGGAGCGGTCGGCTGCTACTTTGGCGGCATGCTCGCCCGTGCCGGCTTGCCGGTCACGCTGGTGGGCCGAGCAACGCATGTCGACGCGATACGTGCCAATGGGCTGCGCCTGCAGACCACCAGCTTCGACGAGCAGGTGGCGATCGACGCATCGACCGATGTGTCGCCGGTGGCCACGGCCGATGTCATCCTGTTCTGCGTGAAGTCCACCGACAGCGAAGCGACCGCGCGCCAGCTGCTGCCTTTGCTCAAGCCCGGCGCCGTCGTGCTGTCGCTGCAGAACGGCGTCGAGAATGCCGAGATCGTGCGCAGCGTGCTGACCCACACCGTGATACCGGCCGTCGTCTATGTGGCCACCGAGATGGCCGGTCCCGGCCACCTGCTGCACCACGGGCGCGGTGAACTCGTGATAGGCGAATCCGATGTCAGCGCCGCCATCGTCGCCGACTTTGCCATGGCCGGTGTGCCGGTGCAGGTCGATGCGAACGTGATGGGCGCGCTGTGGGCCAAGCTGATCGTCAACTGCGCGTACAACGCGATGTCGGCGATTGCGCAAAAGCCCTATGGCGAACTGGTGAAGGTGGCGGGCATTCCCGAACTGATGAGTGACGTCGTTGACGAGTGCCTGGCCGTCGCGCAGGCCGACGGCATCACGGTGCCCGGCGACCCTTACGAAGCCGTGCGCCGTATCGCCGGCAGCATGGCGGGCCAGTACTCATCGACCGCGCAGGACGTCGCGCGCGGCAAGCCCAATGAAATCGATTACCTGAACGGCTATGTGGTACGGCACGGCCGTACGCATGGCATCGCCACGCCCATCAACCAGACCCTGCTAAGCTTGGTGAAGCTGGTAGAAAAAACTGAACAAGACTGAAAAGACTGAACAGGCCTGAACGGCCATCGGAGCAAGCCATGACCAGAGAAGAATTCGAGAAAATGCTCGCCGAGAACGGCGTGGAGACCGTCGTTGAAGTGGTGCGCGAGCCCAATGGCGCGCTCGACACGCATACCCATCCGTTCGAGGCGCATGCGCTGATCCTCGACGGCGAGATTACACTGGTTGCCGAGGGCAAGACGGTCCATTGCAAGGCGGGCGATACCTTCCGCCTGGCTGCCAACGTGCCGCATACCGAGCAATACGGTCCGCAGGGCGTGCGCTACCTCGCGGGCCGCAAGAGCTGAGCAAAGACCCGAGCATCGCGAAAGGCGATGCGGTCGCAAGCCCCTGGCCACCGCAGGACACTGGCAGCCGCAAGACACAACGAGCCGCAGCGAGCCCGCAAATAAAAAGCCGCCCGGTCACGCGACCGGACGGCTGAATCAGGGCAAGCCCTGCGGAGGAGAACGTGTCAGGCGGCTCTGGCTTCGTTGGCCGCGCCCGTGAATTCATCCCATGCCTTCAGCGCATGGGTCGCATACATCATCGACGGGCCGCCGCCCATGTAAACGGCAGTCGCCATCACTTCTTCCAGTTCGGCGCGCGTGCCGCCGAGCTTCACCAGCGCCTGCACATGGAAGCCGATGCAATCGTCGCAGCGGCTCGCAACCGAAATGCCCAGCGCGACCAGTTCGCGCGTCTTCTTGTCGAGCGCGCCTTCCTTCGTACCGGCGGCCGCCAGTTGCGCGAAGGCTGTCATCAGCTCCGGCTGCGACTGGCGCAGGCCGCGCATGCCTGCCGACACCTGCTGGGTCAGCGCTTTGTAATCGGGGATGGCCATCGCTGATATTCCCGAGTTCAGGCACGCAAGGGTATCGTGGCGTTCATCTGATCGATGCGCACGAAATATTTGCGCGCATAGGCCAGCAGCTGGCGGTCGGTCGGATGGTCAACGGTTTCGACGCCGACGATGGTCTTGGCGACTTGCGGATCATGGCGCTCGGCATGGCGGACCAGTTCAAGCTTGGCCGAGCCCGGGCCGACGACCAGTACTTCGGCCACGCCTTCGACAGCCTTGGCAACGGCATGCAGATAAGACGGCTCGGCCGTCGCGTGGCCGGCGCCGGACGAGCCGGCCTTGTGGTGCAGGTGCGGGTGGATGGACTTGGCCTTGAGGACTTCGCTTTCGCTGGCCTCTGCATCAAATTGAATGACGTGGGCTTCTTTGTGGTCGATCCAGATTACGGCGTGGGTGAAGGTCATGTGAACTCCTGTTTGAACGAGTCCAGTATTTCCTTCTGGCACTTCGATAACCTTGACTTGAGTCAAAAAAGTCCGGGACGCGAGTGGCCACCGATATTTCCTTGATCTGGCGCATTCGTTCTCGAACCTGTCCAAAGATCCCGCAGCCGATTCCTCATCCTGTGCTTGCGCAGGCGCTTCAGCCGGTCCGGCAATAAAAAAGGCAGCGACGTATCGCTGCCTTTTTGCCTTGACGGCTGGTCGTTACCGAATCAACCGATCAGGTCGACGCGGCCATCGAGGCCCATGATGCCAGTGATGACGCTCAGCTTCGGATGGCGCGCAGCGACTTCCTTGCGGAAGGTCAGCAGCGCTTCCGCGTGGGACACGGTCTCGACTTCCTTCTCGCCGACCTTGTCGGCGCCGAAGGCCAGCTTGGCTGCGCCGCAGTCACGGTGCGACAGCGCGACCACGCGCTTGATGTGATGCAGGCCGACGGTGATGTCGAGGTTGTCCCAGAAAGTCTTGTGCCAAGGCTGGAACTTCGGATGCACGGCGCCGATCGGGCCGCCGGCCATCACGAAGTGGCTGTAGTTGTCGCCCAGCTTTTCGCGGTCGACGCCCGACAGCAGGCCCATGTACTGCCAGCTCAGCGTGGTGAAGCGCGGGTCGATGCAATTGACCAGCATCGCTTCGTAATTGCCGCCACCCGCCATCGAGCGGCCCGGAACGAAACCGATCAGGCCGCCGGCCAGCATCGCAGCACCAGTCGCCAGGAACTGGCGGCGCGACGTGCTGCTGGCTGCGGGAGAGCAGCACGGGCAACCTGCCTCGTGCAGTTCTTGCGTCAGTGTCGCAATGGTCTTGTCGGACATGTGGTTCTCCTTTTGATAACGAATCAGCGGGCGCACAAATGCCACGTGCCCTGCGTGTATGAATGTGATGCAAAAACTGAATCAGGCTCCCGCGAACAGCGCGCGCCGGGTGACAGACACTCTCGTCAACTCAGTTTATCGAACGAAGGATTGCAAACCTTGAGCGCGCCTGATTATATTTCGTGACTCGGGGACTCCAGATTTTGCGCGCCGGTTCGATAATCCTAGACGAGCGATCAAGCGCATGCCAGTACATCGAGTGTAAATGCGATGACGGCAACGCCTGTTCACATGGAGCTTGTCGAAGCTTGTTGCGACATTGTTAATCAGTTGTTGGTCGCATGGACCGCAAAGGACAGTCGTCATGAACATCAACCACATCACCTTGCTTGCGCTCGCATTCAGCAGCGGCCTCGCACTGGCCGCCGATGCCGCACATGACGATCATGGCAGTGGCCATGCGGCGCCGGCGAAGCCCGCCGCTGCAAAGGCCGAGCCGGCGAAGGCAGAGCCGGCAAAGGCGGACGCGCACGGCGCCGACGCCGGCAAGGCGGAGGTCGCCGCGCATGACGCGCCTGCCGCCGAGCCCAAGCCGGTCAAGAAGGCAAAGCGCAAGCCCAAGGCCGCCAAGGCCACTGCTGCCAAGCATGCAGAAGCGCCGGTGGTCGACGCGCATGCGCCCGCACACGACAAGCCCGCGACCGGGGCCGCCGAGGCGCATGCCGGAGCGCCGCATGATGCCAGCAGCGGACACAAGGCACAGGATGACCATGCGGCGCACGATGCCCACGCTTCGCCGGCAGCATCGGCTGCGCCGTCGCCGGCGGTTCGCCGCACCCGTGTGAAGGACCGCGCTGCTGCCAGCGCAGCCGTTGCCGCGAAGGCGGATGCGCATGGCCATGATGCCGCAACCGATGCACATGCTGCGCCGGCCGCTGCCAACAGCAATGCACACGACGCTGCCCACGGCGACGCGCACGCTGCCGCGCCGGCGACCGCTGACGCCGCACCCCAAGCCGCCGGCCATGCCGCGCCTGAGGCGGCGCATGTCGATGCCATCCCTGCAGCGCCTGCCCCGCGCGCCAGCCGCGTATCGCCGAAGAAGTCGGTCGCTGCGAAGCCGGCTCCGACTGCTGCTGCCAATGCTGACGCTGGCCAGGCATCGCCGGCAGCTGCCGATGCGCATGGTCATGGTGATGCCCACGGCAACGCTGACGCCGCTGCCGCAGCGGATCACAGTGCGCAGGGCATGAAGGGCATGCATGGTGCTGCACAATCCACACCGACCACTGCGGTGACTGACGCCGCATCGGCTGCACCGAAGTCGGCAGCAAGCAATGAATGCGACCCGCCGCTCAAGGGCGAAGTCGCTGCGCTGTTCGACCGCTGGAATGCCTCGCTGCGCACCGGCGATCCGCGCAAGGTGGTCGCCAACTACGCACCCAACTCCGTGCTGCTGCCGACCGTGTCCAATCGCGCACGCCATACCGTCGCCGAGAAGGAAGACTACTTCATGCATTTCCTGCAGCGCCGTCCCGAGGGTCGTATCGACGACCGCGTGATCGACGTCGACTGCAACAGTGCCACCGACGCCGGCCTGTATACCTTCCGCTTTGCGGATGGCAGCTCGGTCAAGGCGCGTTACTCGTTCTCTTACAAGAAGATCGACGGCCAATGGCTGATCACCAGCCATCATTCGTCGGCGATGCCTGAAAAGGCGGAGACAGCAGCGGCCGATGGCCATGCACAGCCGGCGCCCGCTGCCGCTGCGCAAGCCAAGTCGGCCAGCGACAGCGGGCCGGCCAAGGGCTGGGTCAGGTTCCCCTGACGGCCGGGCGCGCTTGAGGCGTCGCCCCCGCGAACGACAGGACAAGGCCGCAGCCGCGGCCGACGCAAGCGCCGGTTCCGAACCAACCGGTGCTTTTGCGCGCTTGCGCGCCGCAGCTGTTCGTTCCGGGAGCGAAGATGAAGACCTTGCCTCGTGCCGTCGCCGTACCGCCGCCGTACCGTCCGGCATTCCTGCGGGTGTTCCTGCTTGAATGGCTGCTTGTGTCGCTGCTGCTGGTTTTGCTGTCTCCGCTGGTCGCGCATGCCGGCATGGTGGTCGACATCAGGCCCGACTCGCCCATCATCCAGCCGCCGGACAAGCGCGCGGCCTCGGTGCTGGAAGACCGCGACGGCACGCTGAGCTTCGCCGACGCCCGCGAACAGTCCGCGCGTTTCATCCCCGCCGACAAGATGGGTCCGCCCAACGGCAACAGCCATTACTGGATCGCGCAGCGCATCCAGAGCCATCTGCCGATCGACCGGGAAATCCTGCTGCTGCCCGGCGGCGGCAGCCGTGGCTGGCGCGACCTGGAGCTGACCATCGTCGGCGACGACGGCAGTGTGCATACACCGGGAAAGCGCTTCGGTGCATTGCGGGGCGCGCACAACCGGGTCATCGACCTCAATCCCTACCAGCCGCTGAGCAGTGAACCGCCGCCGCTCGGCCCCGCATTCACGCTGCGCAGCGGCCAGGCCGTCACCGTCTACATGCACGCGGTGATCGATGCGCGCTTCCCGCCCAAGAACTATGCCGCGGGGGTCGTTGACGAAATGCGTTACCTCGAACTGAGGCGTCTCGGCCTGTACGCCGAAGGCGCGCTGGCCGGCGCGTTGCTGGCGCTGGCCATCTTCGGTTGGTACTCTGCCTTTCGCAACAAGGATCGCACCAGCATTGCGTACGGCGTGTGGATCTCGTTTGCATTGCTGACCTCCTGCACGCAGATCGTGCATGACGGCCAGCGCCTGTTCGAATTCTTTGTCGATATCGAAAACATACGCGTCAACCACCTGTACCTGTCGGAATGGGTGACCTTCGTCTTTTCATTCTCGCAGGCGATGACCTATGTGATTTTCGCGCGCACCTTCCTCGAAATCCGGCAGCGCTTCCCGGGCTTCTACAAGGTCACCAACCTGTACCTGGTGTTCTACCTGAGCTACATGCTGTCGATCCTGCTGATCGACTTCCGCAACCTGAACACCATGCTGTTCTTCCTGGTGATGGGCATGGGCACTTTCCTGATCCTGATCGGCGTCTATGTGTGCGCATTCATCCGGCTGCGCGAAGGCATGGAGATTGCGCGCTTCTTCATGATCGCGATGGTGCCTTACCTCGCGTTCCGCACCGTGTTCCTGCTGAATGTTGCCGGCCTGCCGTCGCCGTTCCAGCTGCTGCCCGACACCGGCCTCGCGTATTTCATCAAGGATGCATCGACCGCGCAGGCGCTGGGCGTGACGCTGGAGGCGCTGATCATGGCGCTGGCCGTCGTCAGCCGCACGCGCTGGCTGCAGGACAAACTGGCTGCACAGATGCAGGAACAGAAGGCGCTCGTCGAGAACCAGAACCGTGTGCTCGAAGCGACCGTCGCCGAGCGCACGCGTGAGCTCGAAGCACAACATCGCGAGCTGGAAGAGACCCACCAGCTCGTCGTCGGCTCGGTGAACTACGCGAGCCGGCTGCAGCGCAGTCAGCTGCCGCGCCGTCATCGCATCGACGGGCGCTTCCATTCGATCGGCGTGGTCTGGGAACCGCGCGACACCATCGGTGGTGATCTGTGGTGGATCTCGTCGTCGCAGGTCGACGGACCGTTCACGATGGCCGTCGCCGATTGCACCGGCCATGGCGTGCCGGGCGCGATGCTGTCCTTGCTGGTATCGAATTCGCTCGAGCGCATCTATTCGGGCAATCCGCAGGAAGATCCGGCGCGGGCGCTGGCTTCGCTCGACTATCTGGTGCGCAGCGGCCTGAACCAGGATGCGGTCGACAGCGAAAGCGACGACGGCTGCGATGCGGCGCTGCTGTGCATCGACGGCGCGCGCAAGGAGATCCGCTTTGCCGGCGCCAAGATCGGCGTGTTCCAGCTCAAGGCCGACGGCCAGGTGCTGCGCCACCATGCGGCGCGCGCCAGCCTTGGCTATCGCGACCCGATCGCCGAAGAGGACGAACCGGTGACGTGTCGCATTCCTTGCGACGATGGCGATGCCTTCGTGGTCGTCACCGACGGCTTCACCGACCAGCCGGGCGGCCTCGGCGAGACCGGCGTGTCGTTTGGCTATCGTCGGCTGGAAGCCTTGCTGGCGGCAATGCCGGCGGCCAGCGCCACCGAGATCGCCGAAGCGATGCGCGCGGCGCTGGCGCAATGGCAGGGCAGCCGCAAGCGGCGCGACGATGTGACGGCGGTGGCGTTCAGGCTCACCGCGCCACAGGCGTCGGCGCGCACTGCACGACCGACCTTGCCGGCGGAATCCCTGCCAATGCCGGCTTAGCGATTTGCAAAGCATCCGGCTGTCCAATCGTGCCTAAAATTATCGGCTCCGGAACCGATATACCAAAGGAAGCTTCACGATGGACAGCCAGAAGGAAAGCCCGAAGGACAGCTTGACGATCAGCGACATCCGCGCCCGCGCGGTCCATGCGCCGCTGGCGCGCCAGATACGCACGGCCTCCGGATCGATCGAGGTATCGCCGCTGTTGCTGATCGACGTGCATACAAGGCAGGGCATCAGTGGCCATGCCTACCTGTTCGGCTACACGCCGCTCACGCTCAAGCCTTTGCTGGCGCTGCTCGACGAGCTCAAGCCGCTGCTGGTCGGCCAGCCGCTGGTGCCGCAAGCGCGAATGGAGCAGATGCTGCAGCGTTTCCGGCTGCTCGGCGTGCAGGGCTTGCTGGGCATGCTGCTGTCGACGCTGGACATGGCTTACTGGGACGCGCTGGGCAAGGCCGTCAACCTGCCGGTGGTGCAGCTGCTGGGCGGCGAGGCACGGCCGGTGCAGGCGTATGACAGCTACGGCATGGTCGACGCGGTGAAAGATGCTGGCGCGCTGCGACAGTCACTGCAGCGAGGTTTCAAGGGCATCAAGATCAAGCTCGGCTATCCCGATGCGAAACGCGATGTCGAGGTCACGCGCGGCGTGCGCGAGCTGATCGGGCCGGACGTGGCGCTGATGGTGGATTTCAACCAGAGCCTGCCGCCGCATGAAGCGATCCGAAGGATACGGATGCTGGACGGCTTCGACCTGCACTGGATCGAGGAGCCGGTCGCCGCCGAAGATTTGCAAGGCCATGCGCAGGTGCGTAACGCAGTCAGCGCGCTGGGCATGGCGATACAGACCGGCGAGAACTGGTGGTTCCCGCGCGACGCCGAGCGCGCATTGAGCGTCGGCGCCTGCGACATGATGATGCCGGACCTGATGAAGATCGGCGGCATCACCGGCTGGCTGTCGGTGATGGGGCTGGCGGCGGCGGCATCGATGCCGGTGTCGAGCCACCTCTTCATCGAGGCCAGCGCGCATGTGCTGGCGGTGACGCCCACCTGCCACTGGCTGGAGCATATGGATTTCGGTTCGTCGATCCTGGCGAACCCGTGTGAAGTCGTCGACGGTCGCGTGACCGCGCAAGGCCCCGGACTGGGCATCGCGTGGGACGAAGCGGCCGTTGCGAAGTACGCAATCGGCTGACGCCGCCCGCGCCTGAACACAGGTTGCGGTCATCGCAGCCATGTCAGGAAAAGGGAGGCAGCATGAAAGCAGCATACGGCCAGCATCGCAACCATCATCCGCAGCAGCGACTTGCGCCAGCACCGGGGCAGGGCGCGGGTCGCCGCTTGCGCCGCGCTGCACTGGCGCTGGCGACCTCGGTCGTGGCTGCCGTAGCACTGGGCTGGATGCCGCTTCCCGCGCAGGCCGAGACCCTGGAAACCAACAATCCCGACATCGTGGTCAAGCGCGTCTACTGCGTCGATTACGGCCTGGGCGGCGTGATCGTCAACCGGGGCGGCAAGCCTTTCCGCGGCTCGCTGGCCGTCGCCGTGACCGACGATGAAGGCGATGTCGTCGGACGCAGCACCCAGCGATTGCGCGTCGGCGCTGCCAATGGCGCGCGCTTTGCGTATTACTACATCAACACCCTCGACTGCCGCCGGCACCACTTCGAGTTCACCGTGAACTGAGGACGCGCGCAGCGGCCAGCGCCGCCATGACCGCAAGCGCTGCCTGCCATGCCTTTGCCTGTAACCGCCCCGTGTGTTAAGGTAGAAACATGCGCACTACCTTCCGCATGCTGATTGCCGTGTTCCTGAGCGTGCTGCTGCCGCTGCAGGCCGGGTCGGCGCTCGCGCGTTCGGCAGGCATGCTGTCCCGTCACCAGGCGCCGGCAACGGCCGCCGCCGGCACGGCCAATGCGGCGCCGCTGCAACTGGCGCATGCGATCGGCGTGCCGCACCAGCACCATGCGCATGCGCATCACCAGCACAACCATGTGAAGAAGGCCGCGCCGTCCGGCAAGGACGAGGCTTCCCACAAGACCCGCCATGCGAAGGGCAATTGCAGCGATTGCGGCAAGTGCTGCGTGACCGCGGCCGTCGCACCGCCGCCGTCGCTGGTCGCCGGTTTCGAGCCGCCCGCGATTCGTGCGGCTTATCTTCCCTCCCGGGCGCGCATCGCCGCCCATGTTCCCGACGGTCCCGAAAGACCGCCACGCCTTCTGACCGCCTGATACAGCATCGGCCCGCGTCCTGCGCGTGGCCGGGTTCCCGTGCGGCGTCGTCGCACTCTGTTGACGGAGGCAGTCCATGTCATTCCCGAAATCCGCCCGCAAGGTGGAGCCCTGCCTGAAGCATCGGCCGAAAATCGGCCCGGACTTCAGGCCGACCCTTGGCAAGCTCACGCTGCTCGCCATGGTCTCCCTGCTGGCCGGCTGTGCCAGCTTCTCTGCCGACGGTGGCCGGGCGCGCGTCGATGCGCTGGCCAGCTCGCGCATCGGCCAGCCGCTGCCCGTCGATGCGCTGAACAATCCGCAGGCCGCGCAGCAGGCACAGGACGAGGTCCGGCGCTTGTTGGCCGCACCGCTGACGGCCGATGGCGCGGTGCGCGTGGCGATGCTCAACAACCCGCGCGTGAAGATTGCGCTGACCGAGCTCGGCATCGCCGAGGCTGACCTGGTGCAGGCCGGCCGCCTGCGCAATCCGCGTTTCGGTTTTGGACGGCTGTCGGGCGACGACGGCGTCGAGATCGATCGCAGCGTGATGTTCGATCTCGTCGGCCTGCTGACGCTGCCGATGCGCAAGGCGGTCGAGCAGCGCCGCTTCGAGCAGGCACAGCTGCAAGCCGCGCTGCAGGCGGTGCGGTTGGCGTCGGATACGCGGCGAGCCTATTTCCAGGCGCTGGCGGCCGAGCAGTCGCTTGCTTACCTGCGGCAGGCCGCGCTCGCTGCCGAAGCGTCCGCCGAACTCGCGCAGCGGATGGCGAAGGCCGGCAACTTCAACAAGCTCGATGAGGCACGTGAGCAGGCCTTCCATGCCGAAGTGAGCGCGCAATTGAAGCGTGCCGAGCACGGCGCGCTGGCGACCCGTGAGCAATTGCGGCGTCTGCTGGGCGTCAGCGGCGACGACGGCGTGCCGCGCCTGCCCGAGCGCCTGCCCGACTTGCCGGCTTCGCTGGCGAGCCGCAATGACGTCGAGGCCAGCGCCCTCGCGCAAAGGCTGGACGTGCAGTTGGCCAGGGTCGATGTCGAAGCCACGGCAAGGAACCTCGGCCTGACGCGCGCGACGCGTTTCGTGAATGTGTTCGAGCTGGGCTACCAGAACAAGAGCGCAACCGGCGCATCGCGTGCCGATGGCTACGAGATCGAACTGGCCTTGCCGGTGTTTGACAGCGGCGATGCACGTCTGCGCCGCGCCGAGGCCAGCTACCAGCGCACGCTGCTGCGCACGGCCGACGTGGCCCTGCAGGCGCGCGCGGAAGTGCGCGAAGGCTATTCGCGCATGCGCAGCCAGTATCAGGTCGCGCGCCAGTATCGCGATGAGATCGTGCCGGCACGCAAGCGCATCTCCGAAGAAGTGCTGCTGCGCTACAACGGCATGCTGGCCAGCGTGTTCGAGTTGTTGGCCGATGCGCGTTCGCAGATTGCCAGCGTGACGGCGGCCATCGATGCGCAGCGCGACTACTGGATCGCCGAGTCCGAGCTGCAGTTCGCCATCCATGGCGGCAGCACGGGCAGCGCCGGCATCGTGTTGCCGGCTTCAACCAACACCAGCGCACCGCCGGCTGCTGCCGGCGGTGGGCATTGAGGAGGGCCAGCGCATGGTCTCACGCAGGGAATTTTTCATGGGCGCCGGCATCGCGGCGCTGGGTGCCGGGCTGGTCAGCCGCGTCGGCGCCGCTTCATTGCCGGAAGCGCCGATGGCGGCCGGTCCGAAAACGGCGCCGCCGCCTTTGCCGCCGAATGGACGTCCTTTTCATCCGGTGGTCACGCTCAATGGCTGGTCGATGCCCTGGCGCATGAACAACGGCGTCAAGGAATTCCACCTCGTGGCCGAGCCGGTGGAGCGCGAATTCGCGCCCGGCATGAAGGTGCAGCTGTGGGGTTACAACGGGCAGTCGCCGGGGCCGACCATCGAGGTGGTGGAGGGCGATCGCGTGCGCATCTTCGTCACCAATCGCCTGCCCGAAGCGACCGCCGTGCACTGGCATGGTCAGCGGCTGCCGAATGGCATGGATGGCGTGGCCGGACTGACGCAACCGGCGATCCCGCCCGGCAAGACCTTCGTGTACGAATTCGTCGCGCAGCGCGCGGGCACCTTCATGTACCACCCGCATGCCGATGAAATGGTGCAGATGGCGATGGGCATGTACGGCTTCTGGGTCACGCACCCGAAAGACCACAACTTCATGCGCGTCGATCGCGATTTCGTGTTCCTGCTCAACAGCTTCGACATCGAACCCGGCAGCGCGGTGCCGAAGGTGAACACGATGACCGAGTTCAACATGTGGGGCTTCAACAGTCGCGTCTTCCCGGGCATCGACAGTATGCATGTACGGCAGGGCGACCGCGTGCGCCTCCGCGTCGGCAACCTGACGATGACGAATCACCCGATCCACATGCATGGCCACGAGTTCGTCGTCACCGGTACCGATGGTGGCTGGACGCCGCCTGGTTCGCGCTGGCCGGAGGTCACGGTCGATATCGGCGTGGGCCAGATGCGCGCGCTGGAATTCGACGCCACCGATGCGGGCGACTGGGCGCTGCATTGCCACAAGTCGCACCACACGATGAATGCGATGGGCCATCAGGTGCCGACCATGATCGGTGTGGACCATCGCGGCGTGGCCGAGAAGATCAGCAAGCTGGTGCCCGACTACATGGTGATGGGCGACAAGGGCATGGGCGACATGGCCACCATGGAGATGCCGCTGCCCGAGAACACGCTGCCGATGATGACCGGCGACGGGCCGTTCGGCAGCGTCGAGATGGGCGGCATGTTCACCGTCATCAAGGTGCGCAAGGACCAGAAGCCGGGCGACTACAGCGACCCGGGCTGGTATGTCCATCCGCCGGGTACGGTTGCCTATGAATGGACGGGCACATTGGCCGAAGCGCCGCGCAGCGATTCGGCTGGCGGGCAGGCGATGCCGGCTGCCAGCAAGCCTGCCGCGACCGATCTGAAAGCCAGGAAGCCGGGGACACACGAGGGCCACCACTGATTTTTGATTGCCGGGAGTTTCATCGCGATGCGTTTCATCGCCATCGGTACTGATTGATCCATGCAAGGAGAGACAACATGAAAACCACCATGAAAACCACCATCAAAGCCACCACCGCATTCACGCTCGCCGTGTCGACCCTGCTGCTGGCGCTGGGCGCGCCGGCCCGCGCGACCGAACATGAACACAGCCATGACCATGGCAAGCAGGGCGCTGCCGCTGATGCTGGCGCGGCCGTCGATGAATTCGTGAATGCGGAAATCAGGGCCATCGATCGCGACAATGCAAAGCTGATGCTCAAGCATGAAGCCATACGCAAGTTCAACATGAATGGCATGACGATGGGCTTCCGGGTTGCCGATCCGAAGCTGATCGAAGCGCTGGCCGTCGGCGACAAGGTGCGCTTCATACCTGATCGCGTGAATGGCCAGTACGTGATCACGAAGATCGAAAAGCTGCAATAAGCAGGCGTGAGAAGCTCTGCCGGCCCGACGGAAAATCGCGTGGCCGGCAGAACTGTGGCGGCAAGGGTTGTCCAAGGTGGAAGGCGAATGTCAGCGCCGGACAAGCGAATGACAAGGCACTGCGATGTCCGAAATGGAAGCCTTTCCTTGCGAGCACGGGGGCGTCGAGGAGGATCGACGGCTGACGACCCTGCGCGCCTATTCCATACTCGACACGCCGCCGGAGATCGAGTTTGACCGGCTGGTGAAGCTGGCGAGCCAATTGTGCCGTACCCCGATCGCGGCGATCAGCCTGGTGGACGAGAAGCGCCAATGGTTCAAGGCCGTGCTGGGCTTGCCGGTACGGGAAACCCCTATCTCGGTGTCTTTCTGCAAGCATGCCATTCTGCAGGATGGCTATTTCGAAGTGCGCGACGCACAGCGCGACCCGCGCTTCGTCGACAATGATCTCGTCACTGGCGAACCCCATATCCGCTTTTATGCCGCCTATCCGCTGAAGGCGCCGGGGGGGCATGCGCTGGGTACCTTGATGGTGATCGACCGTGTGCCGCGGCGCCTGACACCCCTGCAGCGCGAGCAACTACAGACCCTGGCGCTGCAGGCAATGATTGCGCTGGAGCTGCGTCGCCGGGAACTGCTGCTGCACCAGGCGCTGGACATGGAGATGCAAAAGCATTTTGCGCTCGACAAGGTGGCTGCCGAGGTGGTGCGCATCCTCGGGCTCGATCCGAAGGACAAGGCTTATCGCGACGTCGAGGATGCGGTGCTGGCCGCGACCGACCAGCTGCGCCAGCGCGCTGCCCTGCTGGATCAGGCCAAGGATGCGATCTTCGTGAAGGACCTCGAGCAAAGGATCACGTTCTGGAACGGTGGCGCCGAGCGGCTGTTTGGCTACACACGCGACGAAGCCATCGGCCGGCATGCGGCGGAATTGCTGGAGATTTCCGACGATGACGAGCATGCGATGATCACGTCGCTCGAGAATACCGATGAGTACAGCGGCGAACAGGTGCAGCGCTGCAAGGATGGCCACCATGTGCTGGTGCACGGTCACCTGACCCGGGTGCATGATGAAAAAACGTACGCCCCGAAGGCCATCCTGGCGATCTGGACCGACATCACCGAACTGCGGCGTGACCAGGAGAAAGTGCAATTCCTGGCCTTCCACGACCAGCTGACGCAGTTGCCGAACCGGGGCGCGCTGATGGACAGGCTCAATCATGCGCACGCGGCCAGCGACCGGAACGGTCAGTATGGCGCGCTGATCTTCCTCGATCTCGACAACTTCAAGGTGCTCAATGATACCTTCGGCCATGACACCGGCGACTTGCTGCTGCAGCAGGTTGCGGCGCGCTTGCGTTCGTCGGTGCGCAGTGTGGATACCATTGCCCGCCTGGGCGGCGATGAATTCGTGCTGCTGCTGGAAGAGCTGGGTACCAACGAGCGCAAGGCCGCCATACAGGCCGAAGCGGCAGCGCGCAAGATCCTCGATGCGCTGGCGGCGCCCTACGACTTGCGCGGCCGGCAGTATGACTGCTCGGCCAGCCTGGGTATTACGGTATTCAATGGCCATGCGCCCGGCGTCGACGAATTGCTCAAGCAAGCCGACCTGGCCATGTATGGTGCCAAGCAGGCGGGGCGAAATACCCTGCGCTTCTTCGATCCGCTCATGCAGCAGTTGCTGGTGCAGCGCGCATCGATGGAGGCCGACTTGCGGCGCGCGTCGCTGCAGCGCGAGTTCGAGCTGCACTACCAACCCCAGCTCGACCGCAATGGCCATTTGCGGGGGATGGAAGCGCTTGTGCGCTGGCGGCATCCGCAGCGTGGCCTCGTGATGCCGGATGAATTCATACCCACCGCGGAGGAAACCGGCCTGATCTTGCCGCTGGGACGCTGGGTGCTGCAGACTGCCTGCCAGCAGCTGGCCGCATGGAATGCCATGGGGTTGAGGCCGATACGGATGTCGGTGAATGTCAGCCCGCGCCAGCTGCGCAGTCCGGAGTTCGTGGGCGATGTGCGGCAGGCGCTGCACGCAAGCGGGGTTGATCCCACGTGCCTGAAGCTGGAACTCACCGAGAGCATGCTGGTGACCGATGTGCAGGAAACCGCGACGAAAATGCGCGCACTCAAGGCGCTGGGTGTGCGCTTCTCGCTGGACGATTTCGGCACCGGGTTTTCATCGTTGTCGATTCTGCAGCAGCTACCGCTCGATCAATTGAAGATCGACCAGTCTTTTGTGCAGCGCATCGGACGCGAACCACCGGATGGTGATGCCGCGATCATCCAGTCCATCATCACACTCGGCAAGAGCCTGAGCATGCGGGTCATCGCGGAAGGCATAGAGACGCTCTCCCAACAAGAAAAGCTGCGCGAGCTGGGCTGTGATGAATTTCAGGGCTTCCTGCACGGCGCCTCGATGCCCGCCGATGAAGCGCGCAGCCTGATGCAGCCGGCCTGAACGGCACGCGTCGTTGCAATTCAGGGTGCACGCATTTCGTGCCCGAAATCAGGTTTTCATTGGCTCGGAAATAGGATTAAAAATCACAAATAGTTTGTGACATGGCGGGGAGGTTTGAGTTATCGTACGGAAATAATCAACCATAACGAACCTGGCATCGCGGTTCAAGGCAGTGTGCGATGCCGTGCGAATGCAGCCTATGCCGCTTATGCACAGACACTCCGACAGGAATGCGCATGCCTTTTGACCACTGCGCTGAATGCCGTCGATGCTGCTACGTCGAGCAGGATTACCCGCCTCTCGAAATCTCGCTGACCCGCAACGAAAAGAAAAAATTCGGCGGTATCTGCATCGAAACCCAATGCCCCAACCTCGGTCCCTCCGGCTGCACGCTGGGCGATGACAAGCCGTTCAGCTGCACCCTCTATCCGCTGGCCTACGACCCCGAGGCGCGTCACTTCTTTTACGACACCGAATGCCCGCTGATGCCTGAGTACATCAGGCAGTTGAAAAAGGCAGACAGCGAAGCAGCACGGCACCTGGCAGCGTGCAAAAAAGAAATCGCCAGGCTCGAAAAATCGGACAGCCGTTTCCTGACTGGTAACTTCGCAATCGACGCGGATTACTTCGATCTCAAGAGGCTGCCGATCTCACGTCTTGGGGAGGACACGAAACAATGAATGGAACCCTGCATCGAATCGGCGAGGCCAAGAAGGCGCGCGCCGCACGCGAGGTGCACAAGGTCGGCCACCAGAGCTGGACGGTGGAAAACCTGTGCGTCGACAGTTATCACGACGAGATCCACTACTACACCTCGCGCTGGGATGCGCTGTGTCCCTACATCGAGGTCAATGAAGAGATGATTGCCCTGGCGCCGCGTCCCTTCGTGGTTTACGCGCTGCCGCCGGACAGCCGTTTTGGCGTGCCCATCAATGACAAGTACGGCATGGTCGACACCCGGTCCGATCTGCTGTGGAATGAAGAGCGCCGCGCGCGCAAGTTCCGCGAATTCGACAAGCAGTACCGCGACTTCACCTACACCGAGCACCTGGTTCCGGGCAGCGACCTGGACTTCGATGACATGATCGAGCTCGGCGGCGACCATTTCGAGAAGTACTACATCGACGACCGCGAAGTCGAAGGCTTCATCGACTATGTGCGCGACCTCGACGTGCTGATCCTGCAGGTCCATGCACCCAACGGTGAGCTGGTGCTCACCGATGTGTCCATCGTCTTGCCCAAGTACGATCAGCTGTACGGCAGCTTCTGCCAGTGGAACCGCGACTACAAGAACAAGTCTCCCGGCAACTACGCCTGCCTGCTGGCGTCGCGCTGGGCGGCCAAGAACGGTCTGCGCTGGTACAACCTGGGCCCGGTCGACGATTACGGCTACAAGTCGCTGTTCGTTACCGACTATGAACCCATCTATGCGATGGCGCTGGTCGATCCCGATCATCCGCTGGCGACCGATCCGACCTCGCCGCTGAAGGTCGACTTCAAGCCCGAAGACCTGAACCGCATCTACCGCGACGAAGGCGCCGCCGGGCTGTCGAACGCCGCTGCCTGAGCATCGATGCACCGGTGGGCGCTGCCCCGGTGGCGCTGCCTGTGCCTCTCCTCCGGATCCGGTAGCCCTCGCAGCGCAAAAACAAAGCCCCCGTGCCTTCGCAGGCCGGGGGCTTTGTCATGGGGCGCGCTACCGGGCGCAGCGCCGCGGCCGCAGCTTATTCGTCGAAGATGTGCTCGTCGTCGAAGCTGATGTCGTAGTCGATGGTCACCTCGTCGCCCTTGGCAATGTCCACCATCGCTTCCAGCACGCCGTCGTCGTTGTAGAACAGGTTCGGCGTCTTCGAGTGATTCAGGTAGATCGACAGGTTGACGGCGTTCATCCCGATCTCGGGCGCGAACACGCGGCCTTTCTCGACCAGGCAGAACATGTTCAGGTGCTTGCGCACGGTGCTGGGTACGGCTTTGAGTTCGATGCGCGAGAACTTGATCTCCTTGTTGCTGACCATGCTCTTGAGCGGATGCGTGCCCTTGGGGATATCGCGCAGCGCAAATACGCCGATGCCGTGGATGGGGGATACGCCAAGCTTGCAGTAGACGTGCTCTTTCAGATGCTCGTACAGCTTTTCTTTCAGGCTCATGGTGCTGGGCAGAGATGGAGGCGGACGATCGGGCAAGCGCGTTTCAAATTTTGTAAACGATGCGCGGTAAAGTGTTGCATTGTGCCATCAATCGCAGTGAGGGCATAGCAAGGACGAGGCAAGCGCAAGGCATGGGCAAGGCATGGGCAAGACATGGGCAAGACATGGGCAAGACATGGGCAAGACATGGGCAAGACATGGGCAAGGCATGGGCAGCACCATGTCGAGGCAGCGAGCAATCGCGATGCCGGCACCGGCGAAGCGAGCCCTTGGCAATGCCAAAGCCGGCGCTTCGAATTTCGTCAGGACGGCCGTGTATGATGCGGAAAAAACAATCCGCTCGCAGACAGCGAGCCTTCGCTCGTACCCGATGCCGCGCATCTCCCGCATTCGCCAATCTCTGCCTGTACTGACGCTGGCCGTCGGCGCTGCCATCGCCACGATCGCCGGTCTGTCGGCATCGTCCGCACACGCCGACGATATCCGCAGCCTGCCCGCGGTCGAGGTCGACAGCGCGCGCTACAGCCTGCTCGGCACCGCGGACGCTGCCAGTGAAGGCGCAGCCGGTCCCGCGCAGATCGCCGGCCGTGTTGCCGCGCGCACGGGCGAACTGCTCGAGGTGATGCCGGGCCTGATCGTCAGCCAGCACAGCGGCGAGGGCAAGGCGAACCAGTACTTCCTGCGCGGGATGAACCTCGACCACGGCACCGACCTGCGGCTGTCGCTCGACGGCATGCCGCTCAACCAGCGCAGCCATGCCCATGGCCAGGGCTGGGCCGACCTCAACCCGCTGATTCCCGAGCTGATCTCCTCCATCCATTACCGCAAGGGGCCGTACTATGTCGCCGATGGCGACTTCGCGAACGCCGGCTCGGCCGCGCTGTACCTCAGCGACAGCCTCGAGCGTGGCATCGCCAGCGTCGGCGTCGGGCAGAACGGCTGGTACCGCACGCTGCTGACCAATTCGCCGGCCTTCCGTGATGGCCGCCTGCTGTATGCGCTGGAGCTGTCGCATTACGATGGCCCCTGGTCGCACCCGGACAACTACCGCAAGTTCAACGGCCTGCTGCGCTACACGCAGGGCACGCAGGCCAACGGTCTGACCCTGATGGCGATGGCCTATGACGGCAACTGGAACGCGACCGACCAGATACCGTGGAACGAATACCGGCAGGGACGCATATCGCGCTGGGGCTCGATGGATCCCAGCTCCGGTGCCACCGCCAGCCGCTACAGCCTGTCCGGCGAGTGGCGCAGGGGCGATGCCGCGGGCACCGTGGTCGCGCAGGCTTATGTGATCCGCAATGCGCTCGACTTGTATTCGAATTTCGAATACGGCGCCGACAGCCAGTTCAACCAGCGCGATGCGCGCGTGACCAGCGGCGTCAACCTGGTGCGCACCGTTTATGTGGAAGGGCTGGGCAAGGAAGCCAGCAACATGGTCGGCCTGCAGCTGCAGCATGATGCGATCAATAATGGCTTGCTGAGCACGCGCGCGCGGCAGCCGATCGCGTGCAACACCGCCGTGATCGATCAGTGCCGCCGCGACCGCATCACGCAGGACAGCATCGGCGCGTATGGCGAGAATCATGTCCACTGGAACGACTGGTTCCGTACCGTGGCAGGTATGCGCGGCGACTGGTACCGCTTCAGCAATGTCGGCCTGTACAGCTCGACCGGCGACAACAATACCGATAGCGTCAGTGACTTCATCGCCAGCCCCAAGCTCAACCTCGTGTTCGGTCCGTGGAAGCAGTCCGAGCTCTACTACAGCATCGGCAATGGCTTCCATTCGAATGACGCGCGCGGTGTCACCATCGCCAGCGGCACCCGTTCCGACGGGCTGGTGCGCACCTTCGGCCAGGAGCTGGGCCTGCGCACCGAGCTGCTGAGCGGCTTGCAGACCACGTTGGCCCTGTTCCAGCTCGACAGCGCCTCCGAGATCGTCTACGTCGGCGACAGCGGCCGCACCGAAGACTCGGGCCGTCGCAGCCGTCGCGTCGGCATCGAGTTCAACAACTATTACAAGGCCAATGCGTGGCTGACGCTGGATGCCGACTTCGCCTATACGCGCGCGCGCTTCCGCGACCCGGGCGGTGACGGCCAGTACATCGAAGGCGCGGTCGAGGGCGTGGCCTCGGTGGCGGCGATCGTCGATGCGATCGGCCCATGGCACGGCTCGCTGCAGCTCAGGTATTTCGGTCCGCGCCCGCTGACCGAAGACAATGCAGTGCGTTCCGCAGGCACGGCGACGCTGAATGGCAAGCTGGGTTACCGGATCAGCCGCGACACCCAGCTGGAACTGTCGGGCTTCAATCTGCTCGACAGCAAGCAGTCGGCCATCGACTACTACAACGGCTCGTACACCTTCAACGGCGTGTCCGGCCTGTCGGGTCGCGTATTCCACCCGATCGAGTCGCGCCACTTCCGGCTGGTGCTGGTTACGCGCTACTGAGCCTGCATCGCTCGCTGCGCCAGCGCATGATCCGGGCCGGACAGCCCGGGACGGTATCATGGCGCTTTCGGCGCAGACCGGCCGCCGATGGTGTGATCGAGGGGAGTACGTGGAAGCTGCACTGGCACAGGGCAACTCGCCCTTCATCGACAAGGCCGTCGCCTTTCAGGCGGCGCGCCGGGCCGGGCTCAATCTCGAGCCGGCCATCGGCATGGGCTGCTTCCTCGATCCGCTGGATGTGCTGCGCGTGCTGCAGGAAGCCGGGGAGACCGATCCCTTCCTGCTGGTGGCCGCCGTGCTGCACGACCTGATGGAGCGTACCGACGTCACGGAATCCGATATCGCCGGCCAGTTTGGCAGCGAAGTCGCCTTCATCAGCGCCGAGGTGGCCGACCATCCCAAGCTGTCACTGGCGTCGCGCAGGGCGCAGCTGTTGCGCGTGCTGCCGCAATTGTCCCGCAAGGCGAAGCTGGTGCGTTTTGCGCAGCTGGTGGCCAGCGTGCGCAACCTCGCCGGCAGCTTTGCGCCTGCCTCATGGTCGGCACGCATGCGCAGCGAGCATCTGGATTGGGCAGAAAGGACCGCCACCCAGATCGGTCCGCTGAACTCCACCATGCAGGCGATACTGCTGGCCGAGCTGGAGAAGGGCCGGCTGTCGCTTGCGCCATAGCGGTAGCCGGCATGCGCCCGGCAAGCGTGCCGCCGCTGGACACTGATTCCATAAAATATCAGTAATATCAGGCAGTTTCCGCTATATTCATCTCTCCCGGCTGAGGTAATGACCAACAATGAAAACCATCAGGTACCCGAATGGGGATCAGTACACCGGCGAGGTCGCGGATGACGAATATGTCGGGACCGGCACGCTGACATTTGCCAATGGCGATCGTTATGTCGGCGAGTTCCGCGACAACCAGTATCACGGGGTCGGCATCTTCACGTATGCGAATGGCGATCGCTACGAGGGACAGTTCGAGCACGGCAAGTACCATGGCAAGGGCAACTACTTCTATGCCAATGGCGACAGGTATTCGGGCCGCTACGAACAGGACCGCCAGCACGGCCGGGGAACCTTCACTTTCGCCAATGGCGATGTCTATGTCGGTGATTTCAACCAGGACAAGCTGGAAGGCGAAGGCATGCTGAGCTTTGCCAGCGGGAGCAAGTACAAGGGCCAGGTGCTGAACGGCCAGCCGCATGGTGAAGGCGTTTACGTGCACCACAACGGCGATCGGTACAAAGGCGGCTTCGTGAACGGCGAGAAGTGCGGGCAGGGTGTGGAAACGTACGCGGATGGCCGTCCGCCCAAAAAGGGCGAATGGATCAACGGCAGGTTCAATGCGGTGAAGGCGTAGGGCGAACGGGTATTCGGAGGTATTTCAGTTGGAAGCAAAAGAATTTGCAAAATTGTTTGGCGGGTTTTCCACCGAGCGCCGTGTCGTCATCGTGTCAGCCCTGATCGAGGCTGGCCCGCAGGGCATTGACTTCATCGAGCTGTCGCGCGTCACCGAATTGTCCGTGATCGACATGGGCAATACGCTGGAAGCCTTGCTGCTGATGGATCTGGTCAAGATCGCCATCAAGGGCGAGAACAAGATCCTGACGATGAACTTCAAGTTGCTCGATACCTTGTTCGGTGATGCCTACAATGAGTTCGGGCCCGGCCGACTGACGAAGCTTGCAGAACCTGCTGCGTTGCTCCCGGAGCCAGGCAGCGCCGCCGAAAGCTGAAGCAACTTGCCCGGATCTTCGCACGACGTGTCAATCACGCTTGTTCATTTAGACCAATCAACATTGAGAATCAGCGGAAATTGCGACGCCGTGGTGGAGGCGATGCGCCGTCGCTTCGTGGTTTCAAATGGCGGAACATGATCCTGCCTTTGTTGAGGTCATAGGGGGAGAGTTCGAGCGTGACCGCATCACCTGCGAGAATGCGGATATTGTGCTTGCGCATTTTGCCGCCGGAATATGCAATCAGTGAGTGCCCATTCTCGAGCGTCACGCGATAACGGGAATCAGGAAGGATTTCATCAACCGTTCCATTCATTACAAGAAGCTCTTCTTTCGCCATGGTATGTCCTCGGAGTGAAATTCTTTTGTGTCAGGTGCAGTGCTCAGATGAATCAGGAGACGCGTTGCCCGAGCCAGAGATGGGCTTCATCGATTGCGTATTGCACGGCCTCGTGTTGTGAAGAAAATTGCGGCGTGAACCGGAATACACGGTCATGACTGCCATTGCGAATCGATACCAGCGCGGTAAATCGCCCTGTTTCGTTGGTTCGGATCATGGGTGATACGGTGTATTTGCCGACTGCGAAAGCTTGTTTTGTTATAGAAATCATATTTATGGAAGCGCGTAGCATCGCTTCATGTTGATTGAAAGCCGCCCGGTGCATGCCGAGGCACAGCGATCAGCCAAGCCTTGTTCGACATTGCGAAGAAGGCAAGGGCGGTGAGGCTCGCCGGATTGGGGAAGTTTGACGCTCGCTCGTGCGCTAACGGTGCGCGGGCGCGAGGTAAGCAGGGTGGGGAGGTCTGCGGACCAAGTCAGACTACAGTTGTCGCAGCGGTGAGGATTCCGCGACAGTCCCGCATCATACACGGGTTTTCATTCAGGTCCGGAAAAACCTCCGCCCCGCTTTTGACGGAAGAACTTTTGCCATCGCGCGCGGCAATCCTTCCTCTGCGTGAAACGCCAGGGCGCTCAATTCAGTTTTTTGCTTGTTCAGTCATCAACGATACTGAAGTCGACATAGCGTACGATCAAAGGCTGTTCCCGTACGCCGTCAAGCTCAAGTCGGGATGCCACCCCTGTGATCTCTTTTTCGAGTTGCCGGAAAATTTCCTCGGGCAGATGGCTATTGCAATATCGCGCTGCTGCCAGCTCATCAAGGGTCTGATTCGAAATGAAGCAGGACGCCGCGGAGGAAATGCGTTTGCTTCCGAAGCGAAATGTCGGCCGTATCGAAAAGTTGATTCCAGCCGTTGTTACGTCGAGATCTGAATAGTGCATCATGCGGAGGGCTCCGGTGAGGGGAGGTGTCCGAAAGGAGCCCAGCGGGAGCGTCCTGCAGAATGGGCAGGCGAACAGGAAAGAGTCAGTTCGGGGAACGGTGATACCAGATCACTATACGCTCGATCGTGAACAATGACAGCAGCTTTGGCAAACCGATCGCCTTTGCCTGATCCTCTTCAACTCGCCGTTCGACGATGTTCGGCGGTGCTCAAGCGTGGTTCGGCACCGATCGATAGTGTCCGATGAATTAACAAGTTTCTACGGTGCTGATGAGCTTAGCGGAAGAATTTCCGGCAATCAGGTCGAGGCGATGCGGACAACATGAATTAAAACGAGCAATGTAAAAAGCCCCAGTGCGAACACTGGGGCTTTGTACTGGTAGGTCGTGCGGGACTCGAACCTGCGACCAACGGATTAAAAGTCCGCTGCTCTACCAACTGAGCTAACGACCCGAAAGACCAAGATTATATACGCGCAATTCGCGTTGTGTCAAACATCTTGCTTGCCTGATCTTTAATTATCGATCGAAGCAAACAATCGACGTAAGGGCATGCAGCATTGTCCGCTTACTTGATGTCGGCAAGTCTTTCCTTCCCCGTCGCTGCCGCCGACGACGACGGATACTTCTTCACCAGCGTGCCCAACGTCTCGCGTGCAGCAGCCTTGTCCTTCAGGTCGAGCTGGCAGCTGGCGATGTTCAGCAGTGCATCGGGCGCCTTCTGGCTGGCAGGGAAGCGCGTGGCCACGGTCTGGTAAGCCGGGATCGCGCTGGTGCAGTCCTGCAGCGCGAAGTGGCTGCTGCCGAGCCAGAAGTAGGCTTGCGACAGGTAGGCCGACTCGGGGTAGCGTTGCAGGAAGCCCGACAGCGATTGCGCCGCGCCGTTGTAGTTGGCCGACTTGAACTGCGCAACCGCAGCGTCATAAGCCTTCTGTTCGGCCGGCGACACTTCGGCATCCTTGCCATCGACCGACACCATCTTCGGTTCGAGGCTGCGGATACGCTGGTCGAGGTCGTTGTAGAAGTCCTTCTGGCGGCGCTGCGCATTCGCCAGATCATTGCCGAGCACTTCGATCTGCCCGCGCAGCGTGGCCATCTCGCCGCGCAGCTTCTCGATCTCTGTCGCGATATCGAGCACGGCCTTGGTATCGGCCTTGTCGTCGATACGCTTGGTCACCGGCGCGATTCGGCCATCGATGCGGCTATCGATACGGTTGTCGATGCGGCCATTGAGTTCCTCGATCTGCTTGCGCATCTTCAGGATCTCGCGCCGCGCCTCGTCATCTTCAAAGATCGCCGACCGCGCATGCAGCGGCGCCAAAAGAAAAAGCGCCGCCATGGCGGCAGCGCTTAGGGCTTGCAAGGAAGCTTTCATCGCCATGATCAATAGGCGAGGTCAGCGCGGCGGTTCTCGGCCCACGCGGCTTCGTTGCTGCCGGTGGCCTTCGGCTTTTCCTTGCCGAACGAGACGGCTTCCATCTGGCTGTCCTTCGCGCCGGCGGCTGCCAGTGCGCGACGCACGGCTTCGGCACGCTTCTGGCCCAGCGCCAGGTTGTACTCGCTGCCGCCGCGTTCATCGGTGTTGCCCTGGATGATGACCTTGCGGTTCGGGTGGCTGGCCAGGTACTTGCCGTGGGCTTCGATCACGGGCTTGAACTCGTCCTTGACGATGTAGCTGTCGAGGTCGAAGTAGACGCTGCGCTTGGCCAGCACGCTGGCCGGATCGTCCAGCGGATCGGTCGACTTGGCGTTCTTGGTGGCGTCGCTGGCGTTACCCGTGCCGGTGCCCGTGCCCGTGCCGGTCTGCGACGACGAGCTGGTCGACGGCACGCTCTTGCCGGCACGGTCTTCGACAGCCGCCGGTTCGTCGAGCTTGACGGTCGAGCAGGCCGACAGCACGGCGGCCAGTGCGGCGATGGCCGCGTAAAGTTTGAATCCACGCATGGTAGTACTCCCCTGGTTGGTTAAATCGTGCATCACGCCATTCGTTTCGCGCAGCATTTTCTTTGAACGCTGCGTCCGTGTCGAAGGCATTTATTGCGCTAAAACTTATTTCGTGAACGGTCCCCATGCCGGTTCACGGACGTTCGAGGCTTTCGCGGACAGGTTGTACCGTGCGCTGCCATCGGTGGCGACCACGGTGAGGTTGCCGCGTCCGCCGGCCTCGCTGGCGTACATGATGTAGCGGCCGTTCGGTGCAAAGCTCGGCGACTCGTCGCGCGCGGTGTCGGACAGGCGGGTTTCCTGATTGCTTATCAAATCAAGAACGTAGACCTGGAAGCGCCCCTCGCGCCGCGAGACATAGGCCAGCATTTTACCGTCTGGCGATATGGCAGGGCTAATATTGTAGGAACCGCTGAAGGTGACGCGCCTGGGGTCACCGCCTTCGGCGCTCATCCGGTACACCTGCGGACCGCCGCTGCGGTCGCTGGTGAAATAGATGCTCTGGCCATCGGGCGAGAAGCAAGGCTCGGTGTCGATGCTGTTCGATTGCGTCAGGCGCTTCAGGTCGCTGCCATCGGCATTGATCACGTAGATCTGCGTCAGGCCATCACGCGACAGCGATATCGCCAGCCGGCGGCCATCGGGCGACCAGGCGGGCGCCGAATTGCTGCCCTTGAAGTTGGCGACGGCGACGCGCTTGCGGGTCGCCAGTTCCTGCACGTAGACCACCGGCTTCTTCGATTCGAACGACACGTAGGCCAGCTTCGAGCCATCCGGCGACCAGGTCGGCGAAATGATGGGCTCGCTCGAGCGCAGTGCGACGAAGGCATTCTCGCCATCGGAGTCGGAAATCTCGAGGCGGTACTCGCTGCCGCTCTTGGCGACATACGCGATGCGGGTGGCGAACGCGCCGCGCACGCCGGTCAGCTTTTCGAAGATGTCATCGGCAATGCGGTGCGCGGCCAGTCGCGAGAACTGGTCGAGCACGGTCAGGCCCAGCGCCGACAGTTCGCCGCCGCGCACGGTGTCGGTCAGCTTGTAGCGTACGTCGATGCGGCCGTTGGCCATCTTGTTGACGCTGCCGGCGGCCAGCGCATCGGCGCCGCGCGACTTCCAGCTGACGGTGTCGACGGCGCTGCGCTCGGACAGCATGTCATTGGTGTCGACCAGCCGGAACACGCCGCTGCGCTCGAGGTCGGCGCGCACGATCGCATGCACGGCTTGCTCGCCTGCCTGATCGTTGGCGAAAGGGGCGACAGCGATGGGAATCTGGTTGGCGCCCACGCCGGCGATTTCCACGCGCAGTTGCGCTTGGGTGGCGATGGGGGCAAACAGGGGTAGGGCAGCTGCGGTGGCGACGGCGACAAATTTCAGGAAAATTCGTTTCATCGGTTATCGGTCGTCCTATTTCATGGTCCGTCGATGATCTTCAGTGATCGCGGGGCCGATGCGAGATGACCAGGCTCGACGGCACCTTGCCCGTCGCCGGATCCGGCGGGAAGGGCGACGCGCGCTCGATGGCCCGGCGCACGGCCTGGTCGAACGCGGGGATGCCGCAAGAGCGCAGGAGTCGCACATCACGCACACTGCCGTCGGGCAGCAGCTCGATCGCATACTCGACCGCGGGGTTGCCGGTGATCTCGGTCAGCGGCGGCATAATTGTAGCGTCTTTGATCATTTTCCCGATCTTTTGCGCGTAACTTGCGCTCACTTTCGGGCCGGCCGAACGCTCGGCATCGCCACTGGTGCCATCGCCGGCCTGCGCCTGCAGGCGCTTGAGGTCATCCTCGCGCTGTTTCTTGCGCCGCTGTTCGGCTTGCTGTTCTTCCAGCTTGCGCTGCTGCTCTTCGGCCTGCTTCTTCTTTTCTTCGGCCGCGGCTTCGGCCTGCTTGCGCTTCTCCTCCTCAGCCTGCTTTTTCTTTTCCTGTTCGGCGAGCTTCTTCTGTTCCTGCTCTTCTGCGAGGCGCTTCTTCTCCAGCTCCTTCTTTTCGAGCTCCTTCTTCTCCAGCTCTTTCTGGCGTTCCTTGTCGCGCAGCGCCTTTTCCTCGGCCTGCTTCTTCTCGAGCTCCTTGCGTTTCTTTTCCTTTTCGAGCGCGATGTCCGGGTCCGGCAGCTTCTGCTTGACCGGTTCGGGCTCGGCCACCGGCTTGGGCGGCGGCTTCACGGGTTCGGGCTTCACGGGTTCGGGCTTGACCGGCTCCGGCGTCGGTGCCGGTTCGGGTGGCGGCGGGGCGGCGCTGCGCGCGGTCGGGCTCCAGATCTCGGCCTCGACGGCGACCGGTGTGACGTTCTGCCAGGAGATGCCGACCCACAGGAAACCCAGCAGCAGCACATGCATCAGCAGCGCCAGGCCGAGCGCGCGCAGGCGGCCCGGCTCGGGCGGGACGCGGTACGGGACGGCGGACTCGTTCACGATGGCGCTCAAGTCGTTGGGTTCGGGCTGGATGAGGGTGACGGTGACCGTGGCGATGGCGATGCCGTTACTGACGCTCAGCGGGTCGCCAGGCCGACGCGCGTGATGCCGGTCTTGTTGGCCAGCGTGATGGTCTGCACCACGTCGTCGTACTTGATGTCCTTGTCGGCCGAGATCATCAGCGGCAGCTCGGGATGGGCCTTGTTGATGTCGGCCAGGCGCTGGCCAAGCTGCTCGCGGCCTTTGACGGCCTTGAAGCTTTGACCATGGATGCCGACGCTGGCTGCGCCATCGGCCTTGAGCTCGATCTCGATATAGTCGACCGGCGGTTGCGTCGAGCGGCCGGCTTTCGGCAAATCGATGGTGTTGGGCGGCGTCAGCGGCGCGACCACCATGAAGATCACCAGCAGCACCAGCATCACGTCAATGTAAGGCACGACATTGATCTCTGCCTTGAACTTGCGGCTGCGACCGCCGCGCATGGACGAGGAGGCTCCCATGTCAGCGGGCCTGGCGGTTCAGGATGTTCGAGAATTCTTCGATGAAGCTCTCGAAACGGATCGCGAGGCGATCGATGTCATGCGAGTAGCGGTTGTAGGCCACCACTGCCGGGATTGCCGCGAACAGGCCGATGGCGGTGGCTACCAGCGCTTCGGCGATGCCGGGGGCGACCGCGGCCAGCGTGGCCTGTTGCACATTGGCCAGGCCGCGGAAGGAATTCATGATGCCCCAGACGGTGCCGAACAGGCCGACATACGGCGACACCGAGCCGACCGACGCCAGGAACGCGAGGTGCGATTCGAGCGCATCCATCTCGCGCTGGTAGGCCGCCCGCATTGCGCGGCGCGCGCCGTCCAGCAGCGCGCTGGTATCGATGTCCTTGCCCGTGAACGACAAGCGGGCCTTGCGGTATTCCTCCATGCCGGCCTCGAAGATGCGCTCGAGCGCCCCATTGCTGCCGTGGCGCCGGCGGGTGGCAGTCACTTCTTCGTACAGCGCATTGAGGTTGGCGCCGGACCAGAAGGCGTTTTCGAATTCGGTGGTCTGCGCGGTGGCGTTACGGATGGCGAACATCTTGCGGAAGATGTAGGTCCAGCTCATCGCCGACACCAGCAGCAGCAACGCCATCACCAGCTGCACCAGCAGCGAGGCATTCGTGATCAGGGTAACGAAGGACAGGTCTTGGGTGACGGTCATGGTGGTCGCTGTTGGCGGATGTTTTGGCGAAGGGGTTGGCGAAAGTGTCGGCGTCAATGTCGGCGTCAATGTCGGGCCAGGCGCTTGCACGCCGGCGTCAGCGTCGCTGCGGCCGATGTCGGCGTCGATGTCGGTGCTGGCCCCGGTTATCTGTCGTCGTGTGGTCAGTCTGGCGCGCCGTTGCCGGCAAATTCGGTAATGCGTTCATGCACCGTGGCAGGTATCGGCGCCGGCCGCAGGCTGCCCGCATCGACACAGCCGACGCGGATGCTGCCGCTGCACAGCAGGCGCGATTCATCGCCATTATTGGCAGCCTGGCACCAGGCTTCCTGCATGAATTCCACCGAGGCGCGGCCCAGCTTTTTGACGACCACGGTGACTTCCAGCCGGTCATCCAGTTTCGCCGGGGCATGGTAATCGATGGCCGTACTTTTGACCACGAATATCCTTTGCTCTTGTATGGCGAGCATGTGCTGGTTGATACCGGCCGCGCGCAGCCACTCAGTGCGGGCGCGCTCGAAGAATTTCAGGTAATTCGCATAGAACACAATGCCGCCGGCGTCAGTGTCTTCGTAGTAGACGCGCAGCGGCCAGCGGAAACCGGCATCCATCGGTGCCTGCATCAGCCCTGCCGCTTGACCGTGAAGGGCGAAAAGCCCTGACAGACCGGCATCATTTCGATGTGGTTGATGTTCACGTGCGCCGGCAGCGTGGCGACCCAGTACGCGGCCTCGGCGACGTCGTCGGACGACAGCGGCACGGTGCCCTGATAGACCTTGGCCGCTGCCGCGTCATCGCCCTTGAAGCGCACGTTGGAGAATTCGGTGCCGCCGGACATGCCGGGGGCGATATTGGTCGCACGCACGCCGGTGCCGACCAGGTCGGCGCGCAGGTTCAGCGTGAACTGGTCGACGAAGGCCTTGGTCGCGCCATACACATTGCCGCCCGGGTAGGGGTAGCTGCCGGCGACCGAGCCGATGTTGATGACCGTGCCGCTGCCACGCGCGACCATGCGCGGCAGCAGCGCGCGCGTCATGTGGACCAGGCCCTGGCAGTTGGTGGCGATCATGGTGTCCCAGTCTTGCAGGTGGGCTTCGTGCGCCGGCTCGAGACCCAGCGCCAGACCGGCGTTATTGACCAGCACGTCGATCGCCTGCCAGTCGGCGGGCAGCGCGGCCAGCATCGCATCGATGGATGCCTGGCGGGTGACATCCAGTTCGACCGGCAGCAGCTTGTCGCCCAGTTCGGCGGCCAGCGCGGCCAGCCGGTCGGTGCGGCGCGCGGCCGCGATCACGCGGTGGCCGGTCTGGACGAATTTGCGCGCGATACCTGCGCCGAAACCGGAACTTGCGCCGGTTACCAGTACGATCATGAAAAGACTCCGGAAAAAGGATTGCTGGCGGGTTCTGGACCGCGGCAATTTTAGCCGAATCGGGGGTTTTGGCCGGCTGCCGCCCCGGCCTGCGACCATCCTTGCTGAATCAGGCGGCGTCCACTAAAATCGCTTGTCAATTTGTCTCGCGTAACTGGCGCAAAAACCGCACGATCGTTCGACCGGAGCGGCAGGTGGGCATCCACCGGGGAGCGCGGGATGTCAGTACTGCCGTACGCCTGGGCACCTGTTGTGAACCGACCGCGAGGTTGGCGCACGGGCTTGCCGGCGTGGCCTCATCGCCGGTTCCGGCCCCTACGCTGAGCGTCGCGAATTCACGAAGAATCAAGATTTCCACCCCGATTGGAGCCTATTTGATGTTTTCGAAACAGCACACCATTGCCAATGTCGATCCCGAACTGTGGTCGGCCATCCAGAAGGAAAACCAGCGCCAGCAAGACCATATCGAGCTGATCGCGTCGGAGAACTACGCGTCGCCGGCCGTGATGGAAGCCCAGGGCTCCCAGCTGACCAACAAGTACGCCGAGGGTTATCCGGGCAAGCGTTATTACGGTGGTTGCGAATTCGTCGACATCGCCGAGCAACTGGCGATTGACCGCCTGAAGGAGCTGTACGGCGCGAATTTCGCGAACGTGCAGGCCAACTCCGGCTCGCAAGCCAACCAGGCGGTGATGCTGGCGCTGCTGCAGCCGGGCGACACCATCATGGGCATGTCGCTGGCCGAAGGCGGCCACCTGACGCACGGTATGGCGCTCAACATGTCGGGCAAATGGTTCAAGGTCGTCTCCTACGGGCTGAATGCGAAGGAAGAGATCGATTACGACCAGATGGAAAAGATGGCCCATGAGCACAAGCCGAAGCTGATCATTGCCGGCGCATCGGCCTATGCGCTGAAGATCGACTGGGCCCGTTTCCAGAAGGTGGCCAGGGACATCGGCGCGTACTTCCTGGTCGACATGGCCCA
>JACCDX010486392.1_pt1 | contig 48350 bp, 43 predicted proteins | sample 7449681 | NCBI WGS metagenome assembly JACCDX01 (sample SAMN15323450, study PRJNA562643) | freshwater metagenome | isolation source: river surface water | place: USA:Blue River Watershed | collected 2017-08-18
ATCAGAATGTTCGATTCGCTGTACTGACAAATAATCTATCTAGTCAAGCAGACATAGATTATTATGCGTGGGAAGTCAACAAAGCCGAAGAAGATTGTTGGCTAGTTTATCCTTGGGAAGAATACTGGAAATGAGTACTGACTTAGAAAGGGCATTAGATGAACGACGAGCACCATGGACTGGAATTGAATATCGAACAAAAGATTTCTGGGTCTTTAGAGACGCCTATGCAGTTACGGAGGGACATCTGTTATTTGTGCCAACCCAAGAGCGTTTTGAAAACATTATGGCATGCTACAGAGCCGCATATAAGTTCGGGGCAGACGGGGTCGTATCAGAAAAATGGGATGGATTCAACGTTGGACAAAACTGTGGCGAGGCTGCTGGCCAAACCGTAATGTATCCTCACATACATATGATTCCGAGAAGAAAGGGAGATATGGAAGATCCTCGTGGCGGGGTTCGTCACGTTATACCTAGTAAAGGAAATTATAAAAATGCAAGTAAGAGTACCTGAAGAAGGAAAAAAGATTGGAACCTGCGGATGTGGTCGTAGTCCTACAGGAGATTGTATCGGATGGCACGGGCTAAGTGAAGAAGAATTTAGAGAAAAATTAGCCATATGGGAAGTAGAAGATTATAAACGCAGAGCACAGGAACTTTGGAATGATAGTTGCACCAGTAATAGATCAAAATAAAGTTTGTATCCATTGGGACAATCAGAATGGATTTTGGTGGAACGAAACTTGCTCTATGGTTTTAGAAGTATTTGGACTGCCGGGCGGTCGTTATACCAGCCACCCCGAGCAAGATTCAATGACGTTTATTTTTAATTCAAAAAGAGATGCTGATTTATGTCGAATATTGCTGTCGGAAAGACTCTAATATTTTTAATTGGTATATTAATATCAATGATTCTTGTGGTGTTGATTTTTGAAAAACCACAAGGAAGAGTCTACGATTGCGGTATGGCAGATTGGCATCCTGATATTCCTAGTCATGTTAAAGAAGAATGTCGAAGACTGAGATACGAAGAATGGAAACGAGAACAAGATGCAATTCAATCAAAAAAGACCTTTCGAACATAAAAATATTGACAAAAACCTAAATAAACCTATATAATAATACAAAGCGATCCACCGCTTAAACTCGGAGAATAAATTGACAAATAAAAAAGAAACAGGATTAGACGCTATGGCAGGCGAAGGCGGATACCAAGAAGCGTATCTAGCAGATGTTCTTCGCTTTAAAATGAAACGTGACAAAAAACGTTTCTGGGCTGGTGACAACATCAGTGAATACATTAGCGAAGAAATGAAACATAAATTAATTGACGAAGCCACAGAAGCATTTGAACTGGTGCTTGATCGTTTGTTAATTGACCGTGAAACGGATCCTAACAGTCAAGGTACAGCACGTCGACTTGCAAAAATGTACTTTAATGAAATAATGGCAGGAAGATATGAATCAGCACCAGACGCAACAGCATTTCCAAATGATTCGGAGGACCGCTACGAAGGTATGTTGGTTGTTCGTAGCGAGCTTCGCAGTATGTGTAGCCATCATCACCAACCCGTTAATGGCGTTGCTTATATTGGTATTATTGCGGCTCAGAAACTCATCGGACTTAGCAAGTATACAAGGATCGCTCAGTGGTGTGCCCGTCGAGGTACTCTCCAGGAGGAACTTGCTAATGACATTGCTAGGGAAATCCAAAAAGCCACAGGAGCCAAAGACGTAGGTGTATATATTCAAGCCACACATGGTTGTTGTGAGAATCGCGGCATTATGGCGCATAGTAGTTTGACACAGACTACTGTTTTAAAAGGTGCGTTTAAAGATGATCAAGGAACAAAAAAAGAATTCTTTGACAATATTAAACTACAGCAGGACTTTGCCCCCAGATAAAAGGATATTATGAAAAAGCAAATCGTTGACACATTACAGCAACATTTTGAATCACACATTTTAAAGCACAAAATGAACATAGACATTATGTTAAATAACCCCATGGCTATTCATGACCATACCGATTTGATGGGTGCTATCGAAAAAGAAATTGATCTGATGGCAGAGTATATGGATAAACTGGAAGTAATAAAAACATATTTTAAGGAATAATTTATGAACTCAGTAGACATGGCCAATGATTTAATTAATCGTGCAAAAAATTTAAAAAAGTTTGAAGTCAAACGTATGCTAGAAGATGGCATACTGTTTAATGGTCCTGTACCTTTTGATATCAAAGGCAAGGACGAATGTTACTGGATCTACGCCTATGCAGTTACACAAGAAGAAGCAGAAGCGCAAGTTGACATGTGGCTAAAAGATAGAATATGAAAAAAGAATATCTATATACAATTCGTTGGACACAACCGTACGCTACACAATATCAGCGTCCTTATATGCGCGGTCTACAAGAGCAAATGGAACAAGTAGTTGAATCCTGGCTTGAAGACGAGCCCAACTATCCGGATGCTAAAGCAATTATAGAAAGAATAATGAAATTATGAATTGGTTTAAAAAAATGATAGTCCGCTGGGTGCGTGACGATTGGGAAAACAGTGCCAAAGTCGGTCGACCAGAGGTGTTAGTTGCCAGTCGAGATGTTGAAGCGATTTCAGATTCTGACCCTATTCTAAATTTTAGAGTGTTCAGTGCTGTGGGTGGCAGAGTTGTAGAGTTTAGACATTATGATCGTCAAAAGGATCGTAACCATACTACAACATATATTATTACTAACGATCAAGACTTTGGCGAGAGAATCGCTAAGATTGCAACCATGGAGGCTTTAAAACAATGAAGGCACAGACACCTGCAGAAGGAATTCTTAAAACTAATGATTGGGGGGATTCTCGGGTTTATAAAGTTGTCTGTGAGTGCGGCCAATCAGATCATGAACATAATGTTTGGGTTGAATCCGATAGTGGTAGTGTAAATGTAAACATATACACCACTGTAAAAACTAACGCATCGGACGAATCAATCAAACCTAACTACAACATTGACAGTATTTGGCTACAAGAATTTGACTTATTTTGGAAAAGTCTATATAATGGACTAGTAAGAAGATTAAAACTTACCAAGTCTATTTGGATCAAAGGTTATATTGATTATGAAACAACAATTAGTATGACTGAGCAACAGGCTTTTAATTATGCTGAAACTTTAAAATCCGCAGTAAAAGATGTGGCACAATTTAGAAAAGAAAAATCTGAAAAATCAACAACAGTAAGAATAGCAGAACAAGGTGATTGTATATGAGTAAAATTAAAATAGCAGAATTATTTTACAGCGTTCAAGGCGAAGGAAGGTACATGGGTGTACCTTCCGTTTTCTTGCGTACTTTTGGCTGTAATTTTAAATGTGCTGGGTTTGGTATGCCTAAGGGTCAACTAAGTACCGAAGCGGATGCAATCGCACAAATCGCAGATAAATTTAAACTGTATGAAGAACTTCCGTTGGTATCTACAGGTTGCGACAGTTATGCCAGTTGGGATCCCAGATTTAAAGATCTAAGCCCAATGCTAACTTCAGATGCTATTGCCGATAGAATCTCTGAAATTATTCCGTTCAACGAATGGAGAGATGAGCACCTTGTTATCACAGGCGGCGAACCTTTGTTGGGTTGGCAACGTGCTTATCCAGACTTGCTTAATCATCCTAAGATGGTAGGGCTAAAAGAAATTACATTTGAAACAAATGGTACTCAAAAACTAAGCGAAGAATTTAAAGATTATCTAATTCAATGGCAAATGCCAGATTTAGATTTTGACAGAGAAATTACTTTCAGTGTCAGTGCTAAACTAAGTTGTTCCGGTGAAAGCAGAGAAGAGGCTATTCGCCCAGATGTTGTCTGCGAATACCAAGAAGTTGGTTATACGTATCTTAAATTTGTAGTGGCTACAGAAGAGGATGCTGAAGAAGCAATTGAAACATTAGACATTTATCGTGCCGAAGGATTTGATGGTCCATGTTATCTTATGCCTGTAGGCGGAGTTGAAAATGTTTATAATTTAAATAATCGCAGAGTTGCGGAACTGGCCATGAAGAATGGTTTACGCTACAGCGATCGATTACAAGTTCCGCTATTTAAAAATGAGTGGGGAACATAATGATTAAAGTCAACATAGATAAAAATAATTGGGAATCACAACTTCAATGGTGTGAAAATGTATTAAGCGGTCGTTATGAATTTACAGATCCTAATATAATCTTTCGTACTAAAAAAGATAGATTGTTGTTTCAAATTGCCTGGGGGACCTAATGAAAAAAATTATTAAAAAAATATTTGGTATAGATAAAATTGAACAGGAAACCGAAGCCGCACTAGAGGTTGCAGAACGTGCCAAAAAAGTGGCAGAAGATGCTACAGTGGCCGCAGAGCGTGCCAAACGAGAAGAAGAATTGGCCAAGATGACTCCAAAGGAACGTGCTACGGCTTTAGGTGAGCCGTGGGTAGGCGTTTTAGAAACACATATCAATAAAGAAAATCTAAGAAATGGTTTCTTTGAACTTGACTGGAACAGTGAATTTGTATTACAATTAAAACAAGCAGGCTACGGTTTTGATGGTGATAAGGACGAAGAGATTGTTGATCGCTGGTTCAGAACACTGTGCAAAGACGTAGCCAACGAAGAGGGCATCGATATGACAGATAGAGGTGCTGGTTATATTAACGTGAAAAAGATTGCCGAAGGCAAGTCTGAGGTTTCATGACATATATTTTAGTAGATACTGCTAACACATTTTTTCGTGCTAGGCACGTAATCAAGGGCGATGCCGATATTAAACTTGGCATGGCGTTTCACATCACTTTAAACAGTATCAAAAAAGCATGGCAAGACTTTGAAGGTAGTCATGTAGTTTTCTGTCTCGAAGGTCGTTCGTGGCGTAAAAATTACTACGAGCCTTATAAGCGTAATCGCAGTGATGCTCGTGCGGCATTAACTCCTAAAGAACAAGAAGAAGATCAACTTTTTTGGGAAAGTTTTGATAAATTTAAAGACTTTATCACAGATAAAACAAATTGTACAGTTTTACAACATCCAGAATTAGAAGCAGACGATTTAATTGCTGGTTGGATACAAAGTCATCCAGAAGCAAAACATGTTATTATTAGTACTGACAGCGATTTTGTACAACTCATAGCACCCAATGTCAGTCAATATAATGGTGTCCAAGAACATCATATTACACACGAAGGCATTTTTGATAAAAAGGGAAAATTAGTTATAGATACTAAAACTAAAGAACCTAAAGCAGTTCCAGACCCGAAATGGCTATTATTTGAAAAATGCATACGTGGAGATAGCAGTGATAATGTATTTTCTGCATATCCTAAGGTACGCAAAAATAAATTAGAAGAAGCATTTAAAGACAAAGAAAATAAAGGATTCGCGTGGAATAATCTAATGTTACAGCGTTGGGTTGACCACAATGGTGAGGAACATCGTGTATTAGAAGATTACGAACGCAATCGTCAACTCATTGATCTTACACAACAGCCCGACGACATTAAGGCTAAAATCTTTGGAACTATTAAAGAAAATATAGACAAAGAAAAAAATGTCAGTCAGGTTGGAATTAGACTTTTAAAATTTTGTCAATTATATGATTTGAAAAAGATTTCAGATCAAGCACAGCAATATGCTGAACCACTTAATGCGAGGTATCATCAATGACAGAGATTCATGCTAAACCTGTAGTAGACGGAAAGTTTTGGATTGTAGAACAAAACGGAAATAAAGTAGGCGTATTAAAAATTACCGAACAGAAAAAATATGTGTTCAGTAGTAAAAATTCTATAACTACATTTGAAAATAAAAAGAAGATAGTTGAAAAATTTGGTCCAGAATTTTTTATTAAAAAATCTTCCGCTGTAAAAGAAAATGTCGACATAGAACACAGTGTCTACGACTATCCAACAAGTACTACACCATTCAATCCCCTGTATGATGTTAAAAGGCATTTGCCGCTGTTTACTAAGAGTAATAAATCAAAATCAGTCTATTGTGCAGGTTACTATATCATTAAATTTGACAAAGGTTGGGTTAGAAGTTTCTGTCCAAAATTAATTACTATAGAACGATACCCTTCCGAAGGACCGTTTAAAACTGAATTAGAAATGAAACATAGACTATCAAATGCCAGAAAATAATATCAACACATCTGTTATACAACAGGTAATGAATACAATCAAAGCCGCAGATATGAGCAATCAACGAGAAGTTCGATTGGATATCGCAACTGCTAAAAATCTATCCTATACGTTAGGCATGGTTATGACTCGTTTAGCCGGCAATTACGAAGGTCTTATACAAGAAATCCAAAAAGATACCACTGTAGTATCCATAGAAATGGATGGAGGCACTTGGGACAAAAAGTAGCAATTTTTGGATAAATATACGTATATAACTGAGGAACGTATATGAGTCGCCCAAAGCCAACGGTAGTACTTGAGAAGATAAACAAAAAGACTTTTAAAAGTGATCAAATTTTAGAAGCCGAAGCCATCTGGGCAGTTTTCTATCAAGGAAAACCATTTAACTTAAAAAGTCAAAACAGCCTCGGAGGATATCCTGGAAGTAAGTATAAAAAAGTTTCTTTTTCAAATCCTGGTCATGCACACAATTTGGCAAAGAAATTGAATACACTTTTTAATTCACAGGATTTTGCTGTTTATAAATTGACAACTGGTGAAGAAATTAAATGAACACCAAACAGGCCTATACTAAAATTTTTATAAGAGAATCTGGTGAGGCTGTAAGCGAAGAAAATATTAAAATTAAAACAAGACTGTGGTGGAAAAACAACAGATCCAAAGAGCGCGAAAGTCTTAGACTTACAGACGACGGACTAAGATATATTACTGAAGTTTTGGATATTAAAGTTTACGAAGTTCCATTTCCCGTTGATTTGGATTTGAAACCTCAGGTTTTATTGTATTTGGACAAATTTTTGGACTGTCCATATCATCTTACAGAAGACGCAATCACTGTTTTGGCAGAACGTAAAGCCATAGAACTACACCTATTTTCAGGAGATGTTCGGAAATACGGGCTAATCAAAGCAATGAAACGCGAATTGCCAAAAACACACAAAACTTTTTAAAAATCACATTGACATTCCTGCGGAGTGGCGTTATACTAATGATACTGCGAAATTAATTGCAATCATTTTATACAGGAGCATGTAATGGCAAAAGCAGAAGTAGTCAATCGTCAAGTTAGCCCTAACGGAGCGAAAAACGCAATTCGTAAGGCATTTAAGAAACAACGTCCTTTGTTTCTTTGGGGTCCTCCGGGCATTGGTAAATCCGACATTATTCACCAACTTGGTGAAGAAATGGGTGCCCATGTAATTGATATCCGTTTGAGTCTGTGGGAACCTACTGACATTAAGGGTATTCCGTATTTTGATTCAAACAGTGGTACAATGGTTTGGGGTAGTCCTAGTGAACTTCCCACAGAGTCGTTTGCCAAAAACTTTCCTCACGTTATTCTATTCCTCGATGAGATGAATTCTGCGGCTCCTAGCGTACAGGCCGCGGCATATCAACTTATTTTGAATCGTCGTGTTGGACAGTATCGTCTGCCCGATAACGTGCTGATTGTTGCCGCTGGCAATCGCGAAGCAGATAAAGGTGTTACTTATCGTATGCCTGCTCCGTTGGCTAACCGTTTTGTTCACTTGGAAATGCGTGTGGACTTTGACGACTGGAGTATGTGGGCTACTAATAATCGCGTACACAAAGATGTTGTTGGTTATGTTACTTTTGCTAAAAAAGATTTGTACGATTTTGATCCTAAGAGTTCAAGCCGGGCATTTGCAACTCCTCGCAGTTGGTCGTTCGTTTCTGAACTTTTGGAAGACGATGACACTGACAACGAAACTCTTACCGATTTGATTGCCGGTGCAGTTGGAGAAGGTTTGGCTATTAAGTTTATGGCACATCGTAAAGTGTCTAGTAAACTGCCTAAGCCTGAAGATATTTTGGCGGGTAAAGTTAAGAAACTTGATTCCAAAATCGAAATTTCTGCTATGTATTCGCTGACTGTGTCTATGTGCTACGAGCTCAAAGATGCCACAGACAAAAACGATAAGAAATTTGACGAAAAGGTCAACCATTTCTTCCGCTTCATGATGGACAATTTTGAAACCGAATTGGTTGTTATGGGTACCAAACTTGCTCTTACCCAATATCAACTTCCGTTGGATCCGGACGAAATTGAATGTTTCGACGAGTTTCATGAGAAGTTTGGTAAGTATATCGCGGCCGCTCAGGACAAGCGATAACCAAAATAGAGGTGCAGAGATGCACCTCTATTCTTGACAGAATAGAGGAACGAATGTATAATATATACATACAGTAAAAAAACGGAGCATAAATGTCACATTCACAAGATCCAATCGTCGATAAAATCGTTGTAGCTCGAGTAGGTCTATTACTACGTCATCCATTTTTTGGTAACATGGCTACTCGTATGAAATTGGTAGATGCTAGCGATTGGTTGCCAACTGCCGCAACCGACTTCCGTAACTTTTACTATAATAGAGAGTTTTTTGAAAAAATGACTCCTCGACAAGTAGAGTTTGTTGTCGCACACGAAATTCTACACTGTGTTTACGACCATATGATGCGTAACGAAGGTCGAGACAAACAAGTTTGGAACATTGCCGCTGATTATTGCGTTAACGGTTTATTAAAACGTGAACGTATCGGAGACGATCCTCCAGTTAAATTCTTCTATGACCGTAAGTATGATGGATGGAGTGCTGAACAAGTTTACGACGAAATCTACGGCAAATACGACGAGGAACAGTTAAAACAACTTGGCGAACTGTTGGACGAACATTTAGATCCTGACAAAGATGGTAATGGTCCAAAACACAGCAAAGAAGAACTTCGTAAAATTCGCGACGAAATCAAAGAAGCAATGATCCAAGCCGCACAGGCCGCAGGTGCTGGTAATGTACCCGGTGATATTGCTCGTATGATTAAAGAAATGACAGAGCCAAAGATGAACTGGCGTGAACTACTACGTCAGCAAATTCAAAGCACAATTAAAAACTATTTTAGTTGGAGTAGGCCAAGTCGTAAAGGACAAATGACCGGTGCTATTTTGCCGGGTTCTAACTTTGACACTAGCATTGATATCTGCGTTAGTTTGGATATGTCAGGTTCTATTACTGACGAAATGGGCTCAGACTTCCTAAGTGAAATTAAAGGCATTATGGAGGAGTTCAAAGATTTCAATATTAAAATTTGGTGTTTTGATACCAAAGTTTATAATGAAGCAGACTTTAACGGATACACCGCAGAAGAAATTTCTGAATATGAATTAATGGGTGGTGGTGGAACCGACTTTATGTGCAACTGGGAATACATGAAGGAACATGATATTAATCCCAAAAAGTTTATCATGTTTACAGACGGTTATCCATGGGATAGTTGGGGTGATGAAGATTACTGCGACACCATTTTTATCATTCACGGAAACGATACTATTGTTCCTCCGTTTGGAACCTACGCATACTACGAGTTTCCAGAAAAGAAAAAATGAACGATGAAGTAAAAATTAATCCACTTAATGTTTTGGGCTGTAGGGAGGTGCGTGATCCGCCTCCCTATTTCCATTATCAATATTTGGATCTAAAATATAATATTGTTGCATCTATAAAAGAATGGATCTATGAAAATCTCAAACATCGTTTTTACATAGGCGAATGTTTGGTATTAGAAAACGGTCAATATCAAACCAAAGTTAAAATTGGTTTTGAAGAACCAAAAGAAGCCAGTTTCTTTCTATTGGCTTGTTCACATTTAAAATATCTAAATAATTAACTGGATATATAATAATACAAAGGAGTATAATTATGACTGACAAAACCGAAACACAAGAAGTTGCTAAGGCACCCGAAGCCTCAGCACAACAATCTGTAGATTTAAATGTTCAAGATTTGAACATGTTAAGGAGCATCATTGATCTTGCTAGTTCACGTGGCGCATTTAAAGCCGCTGAAATGGCCGCAGTTGGCGCTGTATATAACAAGCTCAATGCATTTTTAGAGGGCGTTGCTAAACAAGGACAATCACAAAATGGCCAATAATTTAAAACACGTAGGACGCATCAAATCAAACGGACGTAAAGTTATCGTCGCCTATAGAACACTACCTGGGGAAAGTGATGCGGCACTCATTGTCGATACAGTGACGTTAACTGACGATCAACACGACAGTATTATAAAATTAGTAGAAAGTCCTGCAGGACAAAGTTCATATGAATTTGCCGAAGCAATGGCACGTACTAATTTCCCCGATGGAAGCATTATGTTGGCAAACTTGCACTTTAATAAAAAACTTGTTAAAGTTAAAACCAGCGAAGTGGAAATGACTCCAACACTACAGTCGATAGTTAGTTTAGATCAGTTGAATCAACTGATTGCAGAACAACGGGGAATCAGTGTTAACGATCTTGCATTAGGAAACGGTTCTGAGGCTACTGATGTTGCCACAGTAGAAGATATTTCTGAAACTGTTAAGTCTAATCCTGTTACCGAAACTAAAGCCGTTAGTGTCCCTAACGAACCGTTAAGTGATGAAGATTTGGCAAGATCATATCGTAGTCAAGCAGATCGTTTAAGCAAAGAGGCGGCCGAGTTACGTCGTCAAGCAGAAGCACTAGTGCCAACAAAGAAGAAGGCATCGGCTGAAGCGTGAAAAAGAAATCTCTGCCAAAAGATGTTGTAGATCAATGGCCAGAGGTTTTTAATGATGTAGATGTAAAGGCAGTACCCATACCGTATTTGCATTCCATGAGAATTATTTTCAAGAATGGAAAAGTATGGGACATTGACATTGATGACCACGCTAGAAAAAACAACATAAACGATCTAGAGTCGCATCTTTCTGAACTTATTGGCCAGTACGAAGATGATATCGAACATATTGACTTTCGTTTAGATGTTGAAAAAGTAAAAAAAGATGTAATTAAAAAAACTAAGAGTTTTCTTAAAAAACCAAAAAAATAATTTATGATAGCGGCACTGTTTGCAGTAGATAATATAGGTGGTATGGGGTGGAAAGGTTCTATGCCTTGGCCCCATAATAAAGACGATATGAAATGGTTTAAAACTATAACACAAGATCAAATTGTTGTTATGGGAAGAAAAACCTGGGACAGTCCTGATATGCCTAGTCCGTTGCCTGGGAGATTTAATGTATTGTTTACTAATAAATTTATTGAACGAGAAGACATTGAACAAATCAAAGGGGATGTCTGCGAGGCTTTAAAAAGTTTAAAACAAACAAACAAACGTAAAAATATTTTTGTCATAGGCGGCGTAAATTTACTACTGCAAAGTAGACCTGTATTAGATAAAGTTTATATTACAAAAATACAAGGAGAGTATTTAAGCGATACTCAAATCAATCTATCAGAATTTTTAGATGGAATGAAATTTCATCAATCAATGAATTTAGGTTCTTGTTTAGTAGAAGAATATCATAATGAAACAATATCACAACGCACTAGAACACATACTCAAAAACGGAAAGAACAAGAATGATAGAACGGGGGTAGGAACCCGTAGCGTATTTGGTTATCAAATGCGTTTTAATCTGCAAGAAGGCTTCCCAGCCGTCACTACTAAGAAGCTCGCGTGGCGAGCAGTAGTTTCGGAACTTCTTTGGTTCTTAGAAGGGAGCGGTGACGAACGCCGGCTTGCGGAAATCCTACACGGTACTAGAGACCTAGAAAAGAAAACCATATGGACTGCTAACGCCGAAGCAGACTACTGGAAACACAAAGCAAAGTACGAAGGCGATTTAGGACGAGTTTACGGAGTACAGTGGCGTAAATGGCAAAGACCTTTTTTAAATTCTAATGTTGATCAACTTGAAAATTTAATTGAAGGAATTAAAAAAGACCCTGATGGTCGCAGACATATTATGACTGCATGGAATCCAGGAGAACTTGATAAAATGGCATTGCCGCCGTGTCACATATTAAGTCAGTTTGATGTCACTGACGGAAAACTTAGTTGTCAAATGTACCAACGCAGTTGTGATATGTTTTTAGGAGTCCCATTTAATATTGCCAGTTATAGTTTGCTCACGCATATTATAGCTCGTGAATGTAATTTGCAAGTTGGGGATTTTATTTGGACTGGAGGTGATTGTCATATCTACAACAATCATATAGATGCAGTGAATGAACAACTATTACGAACCCCAAAGCATTTACCAACATTGTTTATGACAGTTGGAAAAAAAATCGCCGACTATGTAGTCGACGATTTTGTATTAGATAATTACAATCCAGATCCTGCTATTAAAGCAGATATGGCTGTTTAAAGAATTAAACACTCAACTAGTTTAATATCTGTATTATCATTACTTTCTAAAGCAACAGCAAACGTATCAGCGGCAGTATGATGTTGTCCTGCAATAGCAACACCGCCATCACTGGCTATCATTCTATCGCCTTTCTTAACACTACCAGTTACTTTAACAGGAACACGACCTTTTAATGCTATATATTGGCCGCCTTCTAACCCACTATTCATCATGTATGCTGGGTTACATGAAATTGCGCCAACTGCTCTGCTACCAAATACACAGGCAGTAACTTCCTTTTCGCCACCAACCATAACTACTGTTCCAACTTCGTATTCGTTATCAGTTAGATACTTTTCTGCTAAGTCAGCGTAGTTAGCAGATGTAGCAGTACCAACAAAAACGTTTGCTGTTAGGTTACCGCTACTATCACGTCTAGCAATACTGTCGACAGTTGCAGATGTTGAACTTGCAAAACCGTTAAGTTGTGCGGCAGAACCTGAAATATTAATTGACCATGTTCCGCTGGCATCTCCACCTGTTCTAGTTGGAACATTTAAATTTGTTCTAGCATTAGTGGCTGTAGTTGCTCCTGTGCCGCCTCGAGCAACGCTTAAAACTCCACCAACTCCAAACTGGGTATCAACATAGTTTTTTGTTGCGGCTTGTAATCCTGTTGTTGGGTCTGCATTTAAAGTTAAGAAACCTGTCATTGTACTACCATCAAGTCTAACTTTTGTACTGTCCTCAATGATAATGTTTGTAGTGCCGTCAAAGTTTACGCCGTTGATAGTTCTAATGTTTACTAATTTTGTTGCTGAAGTTGCATTTCCGTTAAATGTATTTGCTGTTAAATTGCCACTGCTATCACGAGCGGCAATAGTATTAACACCAGCATTAACACTGGCTACACGATATACGCCCGATTCAACTTGTAAGGCATTTGCATTGTCTGCAATACCGTAAAAGTTTGTAGCATATACTTCTTTCCATTTTTTAACACTTGTACCAATACTGAATGTATTATCAACTCCTGGTTCTAATTTAGTTGCATTAATTGTCAATGGATTTTTAACATCAGCACCATCTCTGACTCTAAAATAAATTCTTGGTCCGGTAACGTTTTGAATAATTGGTTCTGTGCCGGTTTCGATAAACACTGCTAGGTCATTACTGTCACCAACAGTATATCCTGAATCGCTAAATCGAACTGTGGCTGTGAAATTTGAACTACCTGAACGAACATATTCGCTGGCTAAGAATCCGCCTAATCTTAAAGAATTACTTGCTGTACCCCAATATAAAAATGTCGGCGTACCGCTTACTCCCGTTTCGTCATCTACTTCTTGTAAAGTTAAACCTTTCTTAAGTAAATTAAATCCAACAATTACAGAATCTGGATCGCTAGTGTCCAGTGTAAATTCTTCTCTAGAAATAATATAAACAGGAACATCATTAATACTGGCAACGATGATTGAATAAGTTTGAGGAGTTGTACTTCCGATTGGAAATCCTCTAACTTGTTTACTGATCATTTGTGTGGTTCCGGCGCCAGCACTCTGTGGGCCGATTGCTAACCAACTATCTCCGTTTCTTACTTTGAGCTGATCTCTATTTCTGTCAAACCAAAAATCTCCGTTATTTGGATATGATGGTTCTGTGGTACTATATTCTGCGCCGCCGAGGGCTTTCCACTGTTTTACAGCACCTACTATGTCTCCTGTGTAGATTTTTAATCTTTTGTTAGCACTATCGTACCATAATTGACCACGTACAGCATTTGCTGGGCTTATTGAACCAGCAAAATTTTCAAGTATGTGTATAAAATTTTCGTTTTGAATTTCGCCGTAGCCAGCATAATTTTTACCGATTAATTTTACATCTAAACTTTGATTGACGGTACCGTCTTCGATTACTGCAATCGCTGTTCCGTCCCATCGGTTTATTGTATACGCCATTCTAATAACCCCTAATATATGTTATTTATCGAACCCACCCTACCTTTACGGTGTTGTATAAGGTGTGTTAATATCGCTCTCAAATCCCCATTGTCCTGAAGTTGGGCTCAGTCCGCCACCCATTACAAACAGTTTATCCTGCCTTAGTACATTAATAACTGCTCCTGGACCTGTAATTGTCTGTCCTGGTGCTATGTCACTAACGACTGTTTGATTTTCTGTTCCTGCACCTTTATTGACTAGCACTTGTTGGAACTCTACCCCTGCGGTTGGACTATAAGTGATATTTCCTACTGTTACAGATAAGGTTGTTCCGTGTAACCTACAACGTGTTCCGTCAATTGCTGTTCCTTCGGGAGCCAGTATTGGATCATAAAACGGAGCAATATTATTCAGTATTACGGCTATTTGATTATTTGACAGTCCGGTAATGTCCATGCTGATAGAAATACCTCTATCAAACACACGAGCATCGACATAGTTTTTAGTAGTAGCATCTTGTTCGTCTACAGGAATTAGTGCTATATTAGTGATACGTTTACCGCTAACATCTACATGTAAATCTGGATTTAAAATTAAATTATTTGCTGATGTGCTAATAGTTGTATTATTGATATATGTTAAATTATCAACATTAAGATTTTCTAATGCACCTAAAACTTGTAAGTTTGAATTAACAACACCTGCTCCAAGAGTATTACTACTTAAAACATCTGTATTGTTAATTTTATAAGTATTTCCTGACGCAAGATTCCAATTTATATTAGAACTCCAATTAGTGCCAGCATTATCGTATAATATTGTTTTATTTGTTGTGCCCTGTAAAGTTATTCCGCCGCCGTCTGCGGATGCATCTGTAGGAAGCGATAATGTTTTACCAAGAACAATATTTTTATCTTCTACTTCTAACGTTGTTGTTTGTAATGTAACAGTCTCACCGCCAACATATAGGTCCCCGGCAACTTTAAGATTACCGTTTATATCCATTGTTGCTTCTGGAAATTCTTTAAAAATTCCTACTCGAGAATTAATAGAATCGACAGTAATGGCTTCCTGGGTTCCTGTAGGAGATTTAATTTTAATTCCAATATTTTGATTGGTAAGTTTGTGTTCTATTATAAATTTTCCGTTAACGATTTTTAAATCAACGTCTTCTGAAGAACCAATAATTAACCCATCATCAGATTGTAATGTTAATGTTCCAAAAATAACTTGATCTTCGTCGTTATAAACAAGTTGCTCTGCAGATTTTAAATCTCCTGTGTTAGTTAAAATATTTTCTGCTCTAGTTACTACAACATCAAATTTGATATCTGTTAAAGAACCAACATTAAAACCAACTTGAATATCTTTAATATTTTCTGCATAACCAATTATAGGCTGTGCAGGTGTAAATGCATCTCTACTAAACAAACCTAACAAAGTACTTGCTACATATAATTTTGCAACAGTATGTCCTCTGTTAAAATTATCGAGAATAGTTTCTACAACAAATCCAGTAGTACCTTGAATGTTATTATAGATGGGGCCTGCTAAAGTTAAATCTGTTCCATCATAGAACCATAACTGATTTGTTTCGCTGTTCATCCAGAGATCGCCTGCAACTAAATTTGTAGGTTCTCTACTACTAACAATTGGGCCGCCTGCGGCTCTAAAATCTGTGCCGTCGTAAACATTTAAACGACCGCTAGTGGCATCATACCATAATTGTCCTTTTAATGCAGATTCTGGAGCACTTGCACTGGCAAAGTTTTCTAACAATTTAATAAAATTTTCATTTAGAGCTTCTCCAAATGAGGTAACATTCCTGCCTATCAAAGTCAAAGACGTTGTATTAGTGTCAAAGGTTCCGTCTGGCAAATCAACTAATTGATTTCCGTCGGTTTTATTAATTCGATATGTCATGAAAGTTTTCCAGTATTAATAATATAGTTCAATGTTAGATAAGGATTCATAACATTAAACTGCGATTGTATCGAGTCTCCGCCGGGTGTTCTTGGATAATTTGAAATTCTACCAGAATCAGTCATATATTGTCCTCTTGCTGTTACTGTAGAACCTTCTCCACTAAGAGCATTAGTGTCGGTTGGATCGCCCGGTACATTTCTAAAAGCGTAATATTGATTTCCGTCGTTGCCGTTCATATCATGAACGTGATCTGGGATTTCACTTGTAGCAATAAGTTTCTTTTCTACTCCAGCACCTTGGCCAATTATGTCTGCGGCTGCATCTGTTACTCGATTGGCTGCGCCGCCGCCTGTTGAAATCTGTTGTGTTGGATCTAGTTTACTTGGAACTTGTATTCCGTTGTTCATACTATCCATGGCCAATGGCATTCTACCACGCATATCTGGCAATTTAAAAGTACCTAGACCTAACAACGTAGTGATGTCCCCAAATTGATAACCAATAGCATCAAACAATTCTGGATACGCAGAGATTAAAACTTCTGAACCATCGCATAATAACCAGCCAGTTGGTGCTAATAGTCCGGCATATGGAAGTACTACTCCGGTGGGAGTTACAGGAATTGAAGTCCATAAACTTTGTTTTGTTATTTTCTTTAAACCTTCTGCTCCACGCTGTACAACAAATTCATCACCTTCTGCAATACTGACAATTTCTGGCTTGTCTGCAATAAATGTTTCACTTAATTGTGTAAAGAAACGTTTTCTATTACCAAGAAGTCCAAATCTAGATATGGCTCCTGCAGTGGTTTGCGAACCTGTTTGTGTACTTGTATACTTAACATAGTTCAATCCGCCGTCTGTAACTGTATAAGTACCGCGATAACCAGTAGGAGCAATAGCAGACACAATAATCTGAGATCCTGTTGGATAAGGAGGAACTGTTTGAGTGGTAAATGTTAGTGTTGCTTCAGTGCCGTTGCCCGAGGCTGTTAAAGTATTAAGTGTAGGTGTTCCTGTTTGACCGTCAAATTCGACTTCGTTTGACGTAACATCACCGTCAAGGTCAAAAATTGTTGGACTTGCTAATTTTGTAGACGATCCGCTGGCATTGCCTGTTAAAGATCCAAAGACGTTTCCGTAAAATTCACCGTCGAAACGAGAACTCCATATTCTTTGAAATTTTCTATCAACAGTTCCTATGTCTGCACCTAAATTTACGTCAGGTAAAATTACACCGGACACTGTTACTGTGTTGGTGTTATCAGTACCAAACGATACATTACCTGCAATATTTAGACCGCCGTCAACGTTTAATGTACCGCCAAATCCAGCATTACCGTCTGCTGTAATATTTCCCGATGCATTGATGTCTCCACCTACATCAAGATCTGTCTGAGGATTAATATTATTAATACCCACACGTTCGGAACTGTCAATACGTACAACTGTTCGTATAGATCCGTTATTATTCATTCGAATATCTAAGTTACTTCCCGAAGTTTTGTGGAAAATAACTCCGGCTGCACCGTCAATGCTTAAATTTAACTGTGTATCCTCACCAACTGCGATACCCTGCGATGTTCTAACGTTGATTGGAAAATTAGTATTACTTGTGGCGTCGCCTCTTAAAAAGTTTGAGGCTGCTACTGTTGTTGTTCCAACTAACAGTGCGGCTGCCTTTTCAGCAACTCCCCAGTAGGTGTTATAATTAGTGTTTAAATTAACACCGGCTTTGATTGTTTGAAAACCTGTAATTAAAGTTTTTGGTGTAAATGTTTCGCTTGCAATAATACAAACACGTTCACCGTTAACATAACTACTGACTACTGGCTGAAGATTACTTAATGTATCTTCTATGAATTCTGGTTCTGCGCCAGTTCTTGCACCCGAACTAAATCTTGGACCTACTAAAATCCAACCCGAACCTGTGTAAAGAAATAATTGTTGACTGTCGGTGTTTGCCCACAGGTCTCCGGGCAGACTTGTTTCCAATTCGGGTTCTGAGTTTCCTTTCTTTAGGCCGCCGGCACTGGACCATGTAGTTCCATCGTATACTTTTAATTGGTTAACACCAGGAGTGTTGTCATACCACATCTGTCCCTCTACGGGATTTTCTGGTGCGCTGTCGTTAGCAAAATGTTCTAATAAATGTAAAAAGTTTTCAGCAATAATTGTACCATATCCAGTAATATTACGTCCTGGAAATTGTAAACTAGTTGAATTATTAATAGTGTTATCTTCAACCGTTAACGCTGGCTTGTCTAAGTTTGTAGAGTCTGTATATCTTATTTGGTATGCCATAATTAAGCCTCGTTAAAACCAGTTAAACTTTGTACACGAACAGTATAATCAATCTGAATTAATCTGTTTAATGATTTTTGCACTGGGTGAAAAATAACATGAGTCAGTAATCTACCAGTTCCGGTAGGATCATAACTCCTTAATCCTAGTTCATCAAATACATATTCCCCGTCAGTATAGGTAGCATTGTCAAATGCATCCTGATCTGATGGTTCACCGTAGTCTAATAGACAGGTAATAAGGATATCAGTGTAATTTGTACCGGTAACATGACGTGTTTCTATTTTATTTCTAGTTGGATCTAAGTTATTTGTACTTCTATCATCGACTACTTTAGTATATGTTTCATTATATAGACTGGCGTTGGATCCTGTACTGTTAGGAGTTAGGTATGTAATTACACCTGTTGGGTCAACCGATGTGCCGCCGTTACCAAATACCATCTCATAAATGAATCCCTGGCCTGCATTTGCAAGGCTTTCTGCTAGGGCTATACTCATATTTTCATAATGAATAGCATTTTTCTTATCAATAAAGACTTCATTGGTACTAGGATCGTGTATCTTAATGTGTCCTTGTACTAGAATTCCTGAATTTTCTTTTGGGTTGTTTGTCATGTTAAAAATCACCTGTATTCTATATTTATCGAGGCAAATCCGCAGACTTTGCACGAACGAATTTTGCTTGGTCCGTTTGGGCATCAACAAGACTTTCGCCCTGTGCTACCCAAGTTTTTCCTGTTTTTTTCTGTACAATTACTTTAGAACCGTTCGTTGGCGGCTCTGTTAAACGTACATAAGCACCTACATTTTTGTTTACTGCAAATTCTGCTTCTAACTGTTGGTCCCCGCTTGGACTATCCGGGCCAATACCTTCGTTCCACACAGTAATTGGTGTTTTACGTAGTCTTCGGCCTGCTACAAATACTTCAATATCCATCCCTTCCCAGTATTCTAATGGAATACTTGTGTAATCTAAAACTGTGCCTGTGCCAGATCCTACAGCCGTTGCTATAAAAGATGTCCCTATAGTATTTGCTGTGGCACCAATACTCATATAATCAGTAGTACCTACTGTTTTAATAGTGTAGCCTCTTCCGGGTTGGATACTGGAAACGCTGATTTCTCTAGTATTTTTATACCAACCCACAGCAGTTCTTGGGTTTGGCTGAGGCGCAAACGGTAACAATATTTGAACATATCTAATTGCTTCTGTAGAAACATAACTGGTTTGTGCTACAGTTACAGGCCCAACGCTGAAGGAAGGATTTAATACAATTAGGTCGTATGCGCCAACTACTTCTGCTTGACTAATGAAAGTTAATTGTGTACTGCTTACATACGTAGTTTTACATTTTGCACGACTGTGTATTCCTGTCATCTCTCCAGAACTTACCGAAAGACTCACTGGTGTTCCGCCAATTGTTTCACTAACAGTTATATAATATTCTTCTGTAGAAACATTTTGACCGTAAGTTAACACATAATATGAAGTTTCAATTTCAATTCCGCCAAATACTGTTCCTGTAAATAAAATTTCTTTGCCTTCATAAATTCTATCAACAGAACTTACAATAATTTCGCCTGCTGAATTAATTTCAGTTGCTGTGAAGTTTAGATTTAAGGTAGGATCACCAACTAATATTTGAACATTTTCTTTAAATCCAGTTCCAGTAACTGTCACTACCTGTGTGCCCAATGGGAATGCAGTATTGTTATTAAAATTATATTTGATTGAAGTTACAGATATTCCTGGACTATTCTCAAATATTTCCGATGCTCTGTTATATCCGCCGGCAATTAAAACAACTGTTTCTGTTTCATCCTTGTAAGGAATAGTTTGATTAGTACTAGCATCAATTACTGTTGTTCCTGTGCTATGAACTGTAGGAATACCTGTACCTAATGTTCCTCTACGCAGATATCTTAATGTATTTCCATCTTTTTCAAGATATTCAATACGTTCTTTATCAATAATAATAATACCTGGCTGATTTTGTACACGCAATGGAACTGGTAGGCCACTAGCATCTTCAAGAATTATTGATGTATCGTAGTAGTTTAAAGGTTGAGCTAATGCTGTAGATGCACTAGCGTCTAAACGTTTATAGAATGTTCTGTTCATTAAGTCTTTGAATATTCTATATCCGAATGGTTTATTAAATGTAACGTTACTACTAAAGACTATTAGTTCAATAATGTCTGTTGATAATAAAGTTTTATTTTTGTCTATTTGAATATAATTTAAATTATCTTCTAAGATATAATCAATTTCAGGAGTTAACAATTCCCCATTTAAAGTTAACCATACGTACTGAGCGCCAATTGCTGGAGTTTTAAGTTGTATCCTTCCTGACAGTAATTGATTAAATCTATAATAGTCTACAGAACCTTCTGTAATAGTGGTTTCTGATTTAACAAAATCATTTGAACGTTCAATATCTAAAATATCGTGATTTGTAAATGTTGTTACCACAAACTTTTCGTTTGCTGTATACGAATCTAACAAACGTAATTGAATTCCCGATGAGTCCTGTTCGACATAATATTCAGCATTTTCTAAAATAACTAATGCGATCTTATCTCCTGCAGAAGCAACACCTCGTTTAATTGTTAATTGATTATTCGACGACTTCCATGTAAATTGTCTCGAGATTGCTAACTCAGTACCGTTTTTATAAACACGCACTTTATTGGCGTCGATGGTATTAATAGCATAATCCACTGTACTTACTGTGTATGTTCTTACTGTTCCGACAACATCAAAATATACTGTATCTGCTGGACGCAATATTTTTCCAGAGTACTCAACAATTACATTATTGTCAAATGGTTCTATATTAGCAGGTGTGTTAGTTAGTTGATAAAGTTGACTTGTACCGTCATGAATAACTGTTTCAGAACTAACTCTACTTATTGTGTTTATCTCAGAACTTAAAACAATATAATCAATAATTGCTGTATTTGCAGGAGCAGTGTCAAATCTTAATCCAATATTTCCAACTTCTGAATATGATTCGTCTGTGATAAATGATGTTACTGTTGCTGGTTCCCCGTTAACGGTAACCAATACAGAATAATCTCTGCTCCAGCGAGCCACCGTGACAAATTCATCCGATATGCCATCACCAACAAACGAATCAGAGTCTAAAACATTTGAACCGTTTTTACTCATTGATGTAACAACAACTTCGCTGCCTATCGGCAAATTAGTTGGAAAAACAATTTTAGACATTTCAAAATTTAATGTATAATCAACATCTTGTTCTTGAATTAGTCCGTTGAGTTTAACGAATGCGGCCTGTGTACTGTTTGGACGTTGTCCAATTAAAAATTCGTTTTCAGGCTCTGTAGTAATGTAATGACGTGTTGTTATTATTGGTGCACCATCTTCAACTGTGTGATAAACTGTGATAGCAACTGAATCAACTATCTGTCCTGTTACTACTTCTTCAGGAGCATAACTTGTGGTTGGTGTTACGAAATTATCGCCGTCGATGGTAATCTCTTCTGGACGGATACCTCTAGCAGAAGTATAGGTAAAATCTCCGCCTGTAATTTCTGAATCTAAAAATTGTCTGTTTGGTCTAAAACTACCGTCGCTAGTACTCTTTCGAAGAATAATAATATCACTTTCGTTTAGATCAACATACGCAGGAATTACTACAGGAATATCGGTGCTGCCATCGCCAATGAATGTATTCATCTGCGCATTTTCATTTTCAATTTCTGAAGTAGAATTTAATATTGCAAGATTATCTGCAACTTCTGAAGTTTTAGAAGTTACTTGAATTTGTTTGGCTGCTAAATCGGCTTGTAAATCTAACAAGTCTCCATTAACCACAGATATGTCGCTAATTAATTCTGCTTCTTGAGTTTGATTTTCTGCTATTAAAGTTTGTAAAGTAAAATACAGAGGATCGCTAGGCAAAGTTACTGCTAACTGTGCTTCTAGGTCTGCAATTACTTCTTGTGTTTCAATTAATTCTTGTGTTAATGCGTCAAGCTCATCTTGTTTAGCATCTGTATCGATCTGTAATGCATCTCTTTCTAGGGTTAAAATTTCTAATTCTAACACCGATGTATTATAAGCCTCACTAGCGGCTGTATATTCATCGTAATTAGGGTCGTCAATTCTAACGCCATTTAAGTATACTGTAATTTGCTCGCCGTCTTCGGGGATATAAGGAAGACTAAAAGAACGAGTTGTTCCGTCTGATACAAATAAATTGTCAGTATATTCTTCGTCGAAATCATCCCATCCGGTTGTAAACCATGGAAGTGCGTCCCATCCTGAACCAATTTCAAATCCTAATCCAGTAACTTCAACACCGCCATAGTCAATCCCTTGCATTAATTGTCCAAGGTCTTTACCTAGTTGTCCTGTTTTAGGATTATAATAATATTGAATTCTATCAGCAGCCGATAATAATCTAATATCTTTTGTATAAGTTATTGATACATTAGCACTACCAATTTCTGCGGCTGTGTCTAACTCTAACACACCAATGTACCTAGTATAACTGCTCGATGTGTCTTTTTTGTTGTAGACTGTGAAGTCCGTAGACAATAATTCTTCATTAGATACTATTACTGAAGTTTTGTTAGTTCTAATATCAATAGGCCATGTTAATTCAAACAATGTTCTTGACCCTGTTCCGTCAAATGTCTGTGATACTACAATAGAACTAATTTCATACTTAGGTAAAACTCTGTCAAATTTAACACCAATTGTATTCGATCTTGTTAGCCCTTGTCCTAATATTGCATTGGCTGTTGCTGGTGTTCCTGTTGTTCCTACTGATCCAGTAATGACAATAGAAGGTATTGTAACATATCCTGCTCCAGGATTATCAACTATAATTTTAGTTACAGTACCTCTAGAAACATAAGCACGAGCAGTGGCTTTAATTCTAGAATTACCTACTATTTCTACTGTTGGCGAAGTTTGATATCCAGAGCCGCCATTAATTACTGCTATTTCTATTACGCTATAACCAACATTATCAAACCAATCACTATAGGGTTCATTTAATATTGTTGAGTCAGTGTAGTAAACTGAATTGTTTCTAATTTTAACATCAAATGGTAAAATTTTTCCTTCTTCAGAATTATATCTTGCAGGTAAATCAAAGTCTGTAGTTCCTGTATTTGTATTATCTGTGGCAGTATAACTACTAATAAATTCACGAATTTTACTTCTATATGGTTTAACTTCGTTGATATAATCTTCGTAACTGGCTAAATTATCATTTTTATAATTAATTTTTTGTTGCAATTCTCCGAGATTGTGCTGACTCTTAACAAATGATGTCTTAAATGCCCAATCAACGAATGTCTGTTCTGAAAAAACATAGCGTAAACTTGCAAAAAATAATTTATTATATTCTATTTCTAAATCGTTGATTAAAATGTTATTTTTAATAACATCTAAAATAATTCGCAGTTCTTCTTTTGGTTCGTCGTCGTAGACATCGCTGTCATAGGTAAAACTATCAAATCCAATATTACTATTTGTAAACTTGTATAGATTTGAATCAAATTGTATTGTTCCGTCTTGTCGTCCTACTGTTTTATAATTTAAGGAAATGTTATCTGTGGAAAGATTGTTGATCCGTTCTAACAGTATCCAGCCGCCAGATTTTTCATTTTTAATTTTTACTAAATCACCTATTTCAATATTGATAAAACTCATTTCATAAGAAAAATCAACCTGATGTTCAATTTTAGTAAAAGCAGAATAACCTGAATCGTACCAATCAACATAACTCCAATGTTTAGTTACGTCATATACTTGTGTTTTAGATCTAAACCAATCATTAAGAGAGGCATTCCATGTATATAAACTCCATTTATTAGCCGCTGTCTCGTCACTGTTGACCAAGATTGTAAACGGTCTAACTGTTAATATTGTTGTATCTAAATAGTCTCTTCCTGAATTATTTACAATTACACTAGTAACTTCTCCCGATGAATTAATTACCGCTGTTAATTTTGCACCTTGACCAGTGCCTGTAATTGTAATTTCAGGAGGAATCTTATAACCACGTCCAGCACTGATTACAACAACTCGAGCAATTTTTCCTGCTTCAATTATTGGTGCCACGGATGCTTGTAAAAATCCAGTAGACCCAACAAATCTTATTTGACTTTGACTGTCTATTGCTATGTCGTATCTTCCAGAAATTTCAGAAGGGGGCTCGTCTCTAAGATTTAATTTTGAAAGATCTAAGTCATCAACCAGCGATTTATTAATTAATATCGAATTTACTCGTTCAATGTATTGTTTTAATGCTTCGAGTCTGTTAATAAACATACCCTGGCGAGGCTTGTTAAGAATACCATATTTTAGTTTTGCTGGTAAACGAGGATCTGGCACTTCAGCGCCAGTAACATCATATCCAATTAAACTATCAATCCATTTTTGCTCAACATATTTGTTAAGTTTTTTGTTAATATTTCCGTCTGCTAATAACTGATAATGAGAATGTATATTCTGTTCGGTGTTATCAATAATCCAGTAACGAATGTTTAAAGCAACATCTTTGTCTGTGATTAGTCCTTTACAATTAACTAATGCCAGTTGATTTGATCCTAACAATGTAGCATAGGAAATCCCTTGTCCTTTTGGATTTGAAATTAATCGAGACACATCGTTGGCTGACGTTTTTCTAAATTCTGCAGACGGAACAGTAACTTTATTTTTTACCCAGAAATAATAAATGTTTTTAAATGTTTTGCTTATATTATCATAGCGTTGTTTAATACTATATGCAAGATTTCCATATTTAGATTGTCCGCTTATTCCCAATGCTAGTCCAGTTTCAGTATCGGCCAAACTGTCCCATTCGCCTGGAGTATATTCAGACTCTACCCATTCGTAGATATCTACAGAAGACTCATTATACACAGTATTCCATGTATTTGCTTTGTAAATTACAGGTCCTTGCAATGGATTTGCAAATTTTATTGTAGTTAAATCCCACCATAATTTTCCAACATTCTTTTCAGTCCACGATGTTAAAATATCAACTACTACTGATTCGATACCAACAGTATAAACTGCAGGGTCATAATAAGTTTTATAACTCAATTCTTGTTCGGCTATGCCTAATATTTTTCCGTTAATTGGATCAATAAAATCAAGATTTGCAATTATGCTGTTAGTTTTAGTATTATATAAGAATATTGATTTTATTTTTGACAAATCAACTGATGGTTCTGGCTGACGGTATTTTACCCAAGATTTTTCACTTGATGAAAACTCATAGAATGCGCCGTTGGCTGCCGTCTGGTCGTTGATGTAAATACTTTTTGCTACAACAAACGCACTGCCGTATTCTATACCTGAAACAGACTGTGGTTCTAATTCGTCTGCTATTAAAAATTTATTGTCGTATCGCTCGTAAACACGAACGTTTCCAGTAAATTCTTCTATTTCAATAAACTTTGTAACATTTAAATCAAATGTGGTTGCTCCACCATCAATTATAGTATCAATAGTTTGACTGCCACCGTAACTATAAATTACTAATCTATCATTATCTACGTTAAATTTGATTCTAAAACCAAATTTTTCGCTGTCTTGATTTAGCGGGCTTGTAATTAAATCATTGGCTAGGTAACTAGATCCGTTTAATTTAAATATTGCAACTGCACCTTGATTTGATGCAAGTTTAGAATATCCTGGAATACCTACTGCAATATAGTTCGAATCTTTAGATATTGAAACAGAATTAGCAAAATTGCTACCCGTTTCAATTTGTTCAACTGTTGTAAAATCACTGATATTAATTTCTTTTACATTGACAAACGAAGATCCTATTAATTTAACAATTAAAACAGACTCGTCGTCTTTAGAAATAACCACAGTATTGTTTGTTGACACATCAATGTCAGTGATCGATATGCCTGGTGCCAATGTTAAAGACGTTAGAATAGTATTTGATGTAAGGCTATACGCTGTTAATGAAGCAGACACTAGTGTACTTCCGTCTAATGCAACACCGCCTTTAGAAACAATATAAAGAATGTTTCCATTTACCTGTATTTTGTCTCCAAAGAATTGAAATTGTGTTGGTACTGTGTTTTGAATTACTCTAGTAAATTCATAACTACCATATATATTTCTAGTATATTGTGCCACATATCCAATATCTACTTCTGTAATAATTGGAGGATCTAATGGGTCTGGGTCTGGGGTTGAAATAACTCCGTATCGAGGGGCCCCCACAAATAAGTAAGAACCGTCTGCATTAAAACACAAACTATCTCCAAAACTATTATTTGTGTCAAGAAAGGTCTCTGTAGATAAAGGAGTAAGATTATCTTGTAATGCCCAACCAAAGTTTACTGATGGTCTTGTGTAATACAGCACTAAATTTGTTGCTGTTGCGGCCAACACTGTTTCTGTATTGTTTACCGCTATGACTTTGCTAAAATTATTTTCTTCATTAGAAATTTTTGTTCTAGCATATTTTTTAGAAAATTGCCAAACACTCCAATTATTATTAATGCCGTCTGTCCATACCAGTTCATTATTTTTCTTAGCGGACACCGGTAAAGAATTTAAATCATCTATGCTAGATAAACGCTGAGGTGTAAATTTAAACAAATTAATGTTTAGTGCTGTATTAATTTGATCGATTGCCGCAGTGTCAATATCTGCTGGGATAGTAATTTCAAACCAGTTTAATCCAACATCAACGACCTGTTTAATTCCTTCAACCGACGGCGTGGTGTTATTAATTCCAATATAAGTACCAACTTCAATATCTAAAGGTAATTTAGAATTTAAATTGATTCTAAGATTGTCTGTTTCCTCGATACTCTTAACTGATTTGGCAAAGTTTGTAAATCTATATACATTCCAAGAACTTTTATCAAATCCCAACCAGAAATATTGTCCTTCTACCAGTGTGTTAATATTGTAGTTGGCAAAATCATCTTTGGATGATATAATATAATCTACGTCTTCATAATTTACGTAACCTGCTGTACGAATATATTCTTTTTGAGATTCCACTGTTGGAAGTGGAGCATGGTTATAATTGTCAGGCTTTAAATAAACTTGATCAGGCGTTATTCGATATACAAAATCATTTACCCCAAATGGTAGCGAATTAACTAATTCTATTGGCTGTGGATTAATTAAGAACTTTTCTTCGTTTAAAATGTATTCAACTTCTTCAAACCCGCCATTGGCGCCATATTGTCCTAGACGAATAGCCCATTCTTCAAAAAATTCAAGACTATCTCGATCTGCATAGTTTAATGCGTCAAACAATTTAGAAAGGCTGTTTTGTGTTCCTTTCTCTTGAATCATGCCTTGATAAAATTTATATTGACTTACTTCATCGTTTATAATATTTTCAAGATATTGTCGTTTTTGATATCCAATTATATGTTGAGCAAATTTCTGTTGATCAACATCGAAACTATCTGTATCTAAATCGTAAAAATCTTCAAATTGTGTAGCTCGGTAGTCCCAGTTAGGAATTAGTTTACTTTCGGGGCGACCAGATAATTTATACCAATTTGTGTCGTCGAACTCTTCTGTTCCTGGAATGTTTTTCTTAGCACTGTAATAAAATTCTTTATATTTTACTGTTTCGCCCAGCGCATAATCTTTCCAAGATTTCCATTCTGAAACAACTGCTCTGTCATAGACAAATCCTGGAACATTGAAATCTCCAGTCCAGTCACTAATTTTATAACCAACTACTTTTATTCTATCTTGACGATATCCTTGTGTTTGATCGTAGATAATGTCGTTGAATATTGTAACATCGTCTAGAACTAAAACATGTTCTTTTTGAACTAGATTAAGGGCGGAATGATATAAGCCGTCGGCTGTGTTTTTTGGTCTAAGACTAAAACTGTTTTCTTCTCTGATACTATTTGTAAAACTTGGCTCTAACTCGACTCCGTCTTGTTTAAAAATAGAATATTCATAAAATGGATCGTAGATACTGTCTACTACACTGTATTCTTTTTTATAAATTAATTCTTCGGCTGCGGGACTTAGAGTAATGACCGACCCAGCGGCCCAGTTTTGTGTAGTCCAAAATGAAAATTCTTTTGCACTAGTTTGCCAGTCTGTTACTGTTTTAAGAGTAGGATTAAAATATTCAAATACAAATCCCTGATCTGTTAAGTATTTTCCGTATCCTAAAAGAAAATCAACTACTTCCTGTACAGTTTTTAATTCTGCACCGTAGTGTAAAGAGCTAATAGTTGATTCAAAATTTCTTCTTAGAACAATTTCTCTTCCACCAACAATTGGCAGGGACGACAATTTAGCAAAATATTTTGGATCAAATGCTGTTGTACTTTCGTGAGAAACTGTTACTCTAAAATAATTTTGATCAGTTTTAACAATCGCACCTTTGTAATAATATTTTCCAGCAGTCCAGTCGATATAAGTTTCTGAAATTCCGCCAACATTAATTATTGGATCTGACACTGTTTCTAACGGCTTTTTATATTTGAACTCTGGAATATTTCTACTGTATCCCTTAATTACAAATCCGCTGGTAGTTTTTTCAATTATGACTCCGCTATAGTTTACTGTCAATACAGGAGTGCTTGAATTTAAAAAGATGTCGTAGTTTTCTTGAGGAATAAAAACGTTACCTTGATTTAATGGACTACGGCTATCTAAAATTAATTTAAATTTTTCTTTGGTTGTAAATCCTGCAAGTTTACTAGCAATTTTTATTTTTAAAGATGTTAGGTCAGATTTAAAATTATTAAAAATGGTAAAAGATTTGCTTATAGCAAAACTAGACATATAATTGATTAGTCCGCTGGTAAAAACTCTTTTTGAGTCTTTTACTGTGCTTGGAAAAATTAAGTTTGAAGTATTAAATCTTAGATTGCCTGACGGCATTTTATATACTATCTGGCCAGTATTGTCTCTATATTGTCTTATTCTATCAAATCCTAAAGCAAACATTTTTGCTGGACGTAATAGTGTTAATGCTGTAATTAAAGCAAAGGGATAATGACTACTACGTCTCCATGCAGTTTCAATAGGTGCTTGATCACCAAATGTAAATTCATTTTCTATAAACACAGAATTAAAATCTGAAACCACTCCCACTGTAAGTGGATCTATTAAATTTCCTTCTGCATCTACAGGAAGGTATTTTAATAAGTTTGGTCTTGAATATACACTGTTTTTCTTAGGTAATTGACCAGGTATTCTAATTGTGCCTTCTGTTAGATCGTTCCATAACAACAAATTATCTTTAGTGTATGGTGCTGGGCCGTAATTTGTTTCCCACCAGTCAGGTTTAATGCTAAATCCTAACATTTCCCAAGGGTGTGTATGAGGACGGTCTGTGTCGTAAAAGTATTTGTAAATTGCTCGCCAAAAACCTAATAATGGTTTTTCAGTTGGGTCAGCAAATAGTTTATAGTTAAACGTAAACGGATTGTTTCTGTCAAAGAATGTATGTTTTGTGTAATCTTCATTAATTAAACTAGTCCAGCCTAAAAATTCTTGTCTCAATACTAGGTTTAATTCATCGGTAGAAATATCTGCATTTCTAAAATATCCTGAAATTAAACTGTCTAAATTTAAAAGTTCTGGATTGTATTTTATTTTAATGTTGTTGTAGATTCTTTTTTCAAATTCTAATAACAACTGATCTCTAAATTCATCTGGGTCACCTGCATTTGAAAATGCTACTGTGATACTTCCGTCGTGTCCTTGAATTACCTTTGTTGGTGTTTGATAGGTATTATCAACAAATATTTTTGGTTCAAATAACGGATACAATCCTAACTTTGTTGGCGTGGGCGGAACACAACAACCTGCTGTTTCTTCGTATTGATAAATTTTTAAATTATCGCCCGTTTGAATTTCTGATAATATTCTAACAAAACTTGTGTTGATAAAGATATAATCTTTGCCGTGCAACAATAGTTCGTCATTTACATAGACTAATACTGCCTTTGAGCTTGCTTCTTCAAGATTAAAATCAAAAGTTAAAGGATAATCAGTAAAACTGTCGTCGATTATTTCCTGTTCATAGACAAAATTTACACCAAACGGCAACATGTCGCTTAGATAAAACGGTGATTCAAGTGCGGTATTTTTTGTCGCTTCTTTTAAAATTAGATCTAAATGTGTCTTAGTTATGCCGTCATAACCAAAAGAAGTCGCTGTTCTAATTAAGTTTCGTTTGTATTTTGAATACTCGTCTCTAGCATATCGTAAGCTCTTTATAATGTTTACATTTTTATTTGTAAACGAGTAAATGATTGGTGCCAGCGGAGAAGAGTGCTGTACAATTTGTGTACCGTATCCTGAAATATTTCCTAGATCTCTTAAATTACTAACACCGGGCAGTGAACCTTGAAAACTTGCAAAATTATCCGTTATTGTTTTTACATGATTAGAGATTTGACCTAAGGTCAAATCATATAAACTTAAATTTTGCGGATTACTTTCTAAATTACTTGGAAATTTATAATAACCAATGTCGGCTAATTTATTAGCAGATGAGACACTTTCAATGACTACAACATCATTAGTTGAAAGGTCATTGTTAAATTGAATATATGCTATACCATTTTGTCTATAAACATCAAAATCATTACGTTTTTTATTATTAACAAAAACTTTGATTTCTAAATCGTTGAGGTTTCCGCTTTTATTATAGACATCAATGGGAAATAAATTTAATAGTTCTGCTGTAACATTGTATTGTCGAACTATTGGCTGTTTAGTTAAAAACTCAGATTTTATCCAGCCGTTTACTATTCTCGTAGACAAAATGTTATCGTTAATTTTTAAATATCCACGATCTAACTGTCGTTTAATTAATTCAATTTCGCCTTGAAATGTAAAAGAATCTTTTTGCAAATTAAAATCAAATAGGATATCACCAATATTGCCAACATTACTATAAGAAATATTTAGATTTAATTCTGCATCGTATGTTTCGCCGGGTTGGTAACTAAACAATGGTGTACCCTGGAAGGTTGATCCGATGTAAACATTTCGATTTCCGTAACTAATCGAATTTGCATCTACAACATCAAATAACGGTGGATAATTAACGTTAAGTTTATCTTGGCTTTCTACCCATGCTCCGCTCGAGTAGTGAAACATTTTTCCTTTAAAATTGTCGCCATCTGTGACTAATACAGATTCTCCCTCAATAGGAGTTGTATCATCTTCTTCCAGTAATGTTATTCTTCTAACTCCAAGGTGTGTTACAAAACCAATTTTAAAAATTCGTCCGTTGACAGTTGGGTCGGTATCAACAGCAAATAACACACGCATTCCTTCTAATAAAAACACACCGTCAATCGTATATCCTAAACTTCCTTCGATAGTTGAAAATATATCTTTGGTAAACAAATCAATCAAGTCAACGCTGGGTTTTGCCTGAGCTCCAAAATTCCACAGTTGTAAATCTGGTTTAAATTCTATAATTGGTCGCTTTGCTCTTGCTGTTTGATCAATTTCTATCGGCTGACTGTTGTAATTTGCCGACGCTTCAATAACAGATTTGTGGAACCAACGATTATATCGACTCCAGTGGTTTCCATCTTTACTAGATCTATTAATAGTGATATAGTCTTTTTTATCTGGATAATTGTTGTTTACGTCAAACCCTTGTGTATCAAAATTTTCTGAATCAAATTCTATGTCTTTATCTAAAGTAAATGTAAGCGGTGTTTGAAGAGATTTTTCAGAAATTAGTCGAATTTTTTCTCCTACGCCGTCGACATACCAATTATCAGTTGCATATTTTTCTGGAGTGACGTTTCCAATGAAATTAACTTTCATTCCGTTTGAAAGCTCAAGAGTTCCGTCGATATTATAAGTTTTTTTACCTACAATTTCCTTTTCTACATCAATGAATGTATTTTCTTCTATGTCATAGATTTTAAAAAATCCTGATGAATTGATGTCTGATTGGCTTACATAATAAAGCACATTTGGTGCATTGTCTGGAATTGTGAAAGTTATAGTTCCTACTTCTACATAAGGTGTGTCGCTAGTTACACCGTTTTCATAGATGAACGAATCGGCCAGCTCTCTTACAGTCTTAAATGCGATGGGTCTACCTGGACAATTAATTTCAAATTTATAAGTTTGTCCTCTATATAATTTGATAGTAGGATTTCTAGTTAGTCCGTCCGGAGTAAACAAGTAAGCAATATTATCTGCATCGCTAACTGTGGTTACAGTATATGTACTAATTATAGATTTAGACTGTCCTTTGACTGCAATTACTTGGGGTCCTTTTGGAAGCCAGTAGTATTCTCTATAGTTAATAAACTTGTCCCAGTCAATGTGTGGATCCCAACTATAAAATTCTTGAGAATTAATTTTATTATGATCAGTTGTTGAAGAATTAAAATAAATTAATTGATTAATATAATCATTGTAGTCGCTAAAAAAAGTAACATTGTCTAAGGAATCTTTAATTAGGACTGCGGGTTCTAACTGATAAGAAGATCGTTCTACAGATATTTCATCTACATAATTGTCAGAAGGAGTATATGCTTTGCTAGTTTTTCTTCCTATATAAGCATTAATTTTATCAACTGTTCCTACAGAAATTAATTGATCTAATGTACCGTTTAAAAATTTCTGATTAGTAGATGTTCTAAAATATCTAGGCAAGAAATTAACTGCACTACGAGTGTTATTTGTAGTGCTAATTGGTAAACTTGGTTCTTTTTGATCTTTAGAAAATGCCATTTATTGTCCTTTAATTACTAACTATGCCGTTTGCAGAAACTGTACTAGATGTTAAAACTATTCCTGTGGTGTTTAATCGTGCCGCAGTTATTTCTGAAATAATTTCAACATTATCTACAGACACAGAACTAGCAAATATTTCATCTGGATTCGATTTAATTTCGTATAAACTACCAAATGCTAAATTTTGATTTTTTGGAACTAGAACAATATTTGCAATCTTTGGACTCATTTGATTCATAATATATGTGGCTAGTTCTCCAAAATAGAACGTATCTCCGAAGTCCCAATTTTCAACAGCAAAAAATTCTTTAATTGCGTTTACAACTCCAGTTTTTATGTCATTGTCGCTGACGATTAATGAACTATTTTTAACAACTTTAAATGTTGCTTGTAAACTTATATCTGCTTTTGGTCCAAATAAATTTTTATATCTTACTGGATGATAGATTATTTCATCGCTGATTGCCTTGACTTTTCCTAACTTATCATTAAAATTAATATACAAAGCGTCACTGCTCGGTGGCAACGGTTTTGTCAAAAGGTCTCCTGATAACCAAGAACGGTATTGCGTATCGTAAGACTTGGTTAACATAAACACATCAATAATATTTGTTGCGGCAGGATCAATTCTTGAACTTTCGTCTGCGGCATGAACGTATTGAAATTTTAAAGCATCTCGACCAACAAAAGCTCTATATTCTGTTGTAATAACAAAACTTACGCTTTCTTTGTAAAAAACTTTAACTACGTTTTCATCCACGATATAGATTAGTTGCTGATTTTCTAGTAAATTAGAATCTACAACACTCTGAGAGGTAAAAATTTTAATCAAATCATTTTCGTTTTTAATGAAATAATAATCTGTTACGCCGTCAATACTAATGCGGCTTTTTTGAAAAATATATTTTTCGTTGGAATTCACCGATGGAGCAACAATAATATCAAATATTTCTGGATTATCTACTACACCATCTTCATCGTTATCATAAAAACTAATTGAAATTTTCTTAGAATCAATATAGCCATCTGCACCTTTGTATTCTTCAACGATTTCCCACTTAATATCTTGTTCAATAGGTGTACTTGCATCGGGTGCTGTGTTGATTCCTAATACAGTGATACTATCTCTAACAATTTTTCCTGTGTTTGTATCATAAACTTTATCACTACTATCATAAAAAAATCTTATTTCTTTTTCGCTTTCAAATACGTATCGAGTTCCTCTACTGGTAACTGTATACACTTCCCCGTTGGTTTCAAACAAAATAATCCAACTGGCATCAAGTTGCTGATTACTTACATCTCCGGCTTTTCCTAAACTAAAATCGTTTTTCTTATCAATATTAGTGTCTGAAATAATTTTCCAAGTAGTAAGATTTGCATCATATCTTAAACCAAATTCTTTATTAGCAAAGATTAAATCTACTATACGTGTAATAACACTTGTTTCTAATCCTGAAACAAATTTAGGTAATATTGAATTTAAATTAGCACCGGTTGGAATGACATCGTTTAATATTACTGGTCCTGTGCCGTCGGCTAATATTCCTGTATTAGATGCTGTTCCATCGGAAATTACATTAATAATCTTCGACCATATATAAGTTTTTGAATTTTCATCTGCTAAGGATGCATCAACGATATCATTGTCAGCATTAAAAACACTGCCCGTTGGAGGTGTAAATTTTATTAAAGCACCTGGAACAGTGTATCGAAGATTAGAACTTGTAAAAGATCCTAATTTTTTTGTTGACGCATCGTCAATATCACCAACGTAGCCCGTTGATAAATTTACTGCACTAGTTTGCTGATAAAATGCACTGAACGCCGGATCTAATGAAATTTTTGAATATCTATCGAGATAAAAATCTATTGTTTTTCTATTTGCTAAAATTGGTATTACTTGATTCAATACAACGCTTTCTATATCTGAACGTGTATTAACAGCAAATGTAAATGCATCTATTGTAGATTCTTTGTAAAGGACACCGTCTGTACCAAATAAATTTGTTGAGCTATATTTTCCAGAACTATCTTTTAAATCAAAATAGCGACTTATTCCACTGCTGACTCTATTAACAGATTTTACTTTAATAATTTCTTGATTAATGCTTAATGGATATACATTATAATCTTCGCCCGTAATCATACGACTTTGTGTGTAGTATGTTGCAGGAGCATTATTTTTAATACTGTCGTTTGTTTCTGTTACAGTTGCGTTAGTAACTGTATATTTTAAACCTAGTGCAACTGTTATAATTTCTCTTTTTCCTGCACGACTAATATAAGGAATATCGATTGTAACATTTTTAATATCAGCAGGATTGATAGAATATGCTAAACCATTGCTGGTTCTATAATATACTTTAAAGTTGCCTTGTGGTAAATTTCCGAATGTACCGTCTGCAAATATCAAACGCACTCTATCCAATGAACGAGTTAGTACACTATAAATATTTCTAATATTTTTACTAACACTATTGTAGATAATGTTGTTGCCTTCTACTGCATCGACTTTAGTCCATAGTGTAGTTTCAAATCCAATACTATCCAATCCATACAACCAAACATCTAAGTTATTAATATTAGGACTGTCAATATCTAGTGTTTCGCTTGTGCTTGGACGCTCAATAGTAAACGTACTTTCCTGTAATGTACCTTGACGGAAGTGTACAAAAAATCCGGTATTACTACTCGGAGGTCCGCCACCGTCGTCTCTGTATAAAAATGCTAAACTATTTGTTGGAAACGGTGCTTCTTCGTATATTGCATCTGATCCAGAAAACGATGTTGATACAACTTCAAAATCAACATTTCTGCCATCAATATTTTTGCTGAATCCGTAGATAGGAACTTCTGTATTAGAAGCATTAAATCTGTACTGCTCTGTAGGGACGCCGCTGATAATATCCGATGCTATGGGTTTTCCAAATTGACTAGTTTCTGGTAGAGCAGAATTAAGAACTTTAATAAACTGTTCGTACCAATTAGAATTAGCACTATCGTTCCATACAATAGTTTGATTAGATAAATTTCTTCCGTTGCTATCGATTACAGATTCTGTGGTAGATACTGCTGTAAATTTTAAAAGTCCGTTGGCTGCTTGATTTCGTTTTGGATTGTATGATAATAGACGTGCTAGACGTAGTACACTCTCTCTGCGCTCTGCTAGTTCAAGAAAGTTATCGCGAGCATTTAAATCAAATCTAAATGCTAAGTTTTGACCTAAAAACGCAATTAAATCGATGAGTGCTAGATACTCGCTAGACTCAATATAATCGTTAAAATCTTCTGGATAATTTTCACGTAAGTACGTGATCATTGTACGACGTAGGTTGTCAAAGTCGTAAGATTTAAAATCTGCATTTTTAAAAGATTGGTATACTTTTTTCCAATCTTCTGCCGCAATAAGTTTATTTTGTCTATCTACACTTGCCATAATTAGCCCTCGATAAACTATTTATCGTATTCAAAAAGTGCGTAGATTATTAACTGAGAATGTTGTTGTCGTTGTCAAATTTAAAACGTAGTTGTTCGGATATATTGTAAGGCAAATACGTTAATTCGCACTCAACTTGGATGCCACTTTCATACTCGCTAACTACAAGACTGTCGACTGCTACTCGTGGATCATAGTTCATTATTTCTGTGACATTTTCTGCTATGGCGTCTTTTAATTCTTCTGTCAATGGGTCAAATAGTAAATCCCATATTATACAGCCAAATTCAGGATTTTCTAATTTTTCTCCTTGACGGATATGTAGGTGATTTACAATATCTTGTTTAATTAAACTAAGATCATATAGTGTAAAACTACCCGATGGACTAGCAACTGTACTAGTACCTCTATAAGAGCGACCAGTCGGCGATGGATCTGATACACCGTTTTGAGGTATTACGTTTTTACCAGTGATAGAATTATATGTTGCCTTAGTTTAATATTTATTTCCCTATTTTTTTGAAAGTATCAATAATCCCGCTTAGAGTACCGTTAGTCACAGATGCACTAGAACTAGAATCTGTTTTTGCTGGTGTGTGTCCTGCAGGATTTAGATTTTCATGACCAAACCACGGCTCGTGTTCTGGAACACGTTTAGGAACATTAGCACTGCCGCAAGTAGACGCCGCTGGCCCATTCATATGTATCTGGCTGGCAGTTTCTACGTGATTGCCTCCGGCATTGATGTTACTCTGTCCCGACACTGTGATTTTACTATCGGCTCCAACATAAACAAGCCAGTCAGCGCCGCTTTCCATATGATATTTTTCTCCGGCTACCATATTAATATTTCTGCCGGCTTTCATATTAATATCTCTGTCTGCAGAAATATTCAAATCGTTTTTAGTATGAATACTGACACTATCTTCTGCAAAAATATCAATTTTACCGTTACTGGTTAATTCTATCCAAGTTGTACCTTTGGCATTTCCTATATAAATTAAATCTTCGCTGTTATGTAAAAGTATCTGATGTCCTGTTCTTGTACGAATTCTAAATAATTCATTGTGCGGAATATCTGGTTGTCCACCCTTTTCATCGTTTTCTACACTGGCATAATTTGGTGGACCTTCGCTGGCATTTGTTTTTCGTAAAAAATTTTCATCGCCGTCGTCCATTACAAATGTTGTGCCGCCTAGTCTACTAACAAATGACCCCACTACCGGATTTTCCTTAGAACCTACTTTTCCTCGGGTTCCGTTGGCGCCGCGATCAACTGGGCCAGGTGTGCTGATTCCAAAGACGTTACTAGGACTTTCTCTTCGAGCACTACTAGTGGTTATTCCTCTGGTTTCATCTGTTAATAACCCTTGTTTTGAAAGTACACTAGAAAATGGATGTACTGGTTTTTTAATTTGTGTGGCATCGGGTTGTTCGCCTTGTGTTAAATTTTTATTATACTCTGCAACAGGTTCCTTGCTTGGCGGCACTTTTGTGTTTAATTCTGTAGCGGCAAGTCCTGGAATCATAAAATTCATATATTCATCTTGAACACAGCCTAGCCAAAAACCGTTACTGACATCGCCGTTGATGAACATCACCACTACTATACCACCCTCTGTTGGAGGAATCATCCACATTCCGTAACTTTTTTGTGTGTCAGAATATGTGTTATTATTTCCTAAATGATTAATGCTAGTAACGCCGTAAAAAGGACTTAGATAACGAACAGGGTATGTGCTGGCTTCACTGTCTGGAATATTACCCACATCGCGCAATAATTGTACATGGAGAGATCCCATATATTTGTTATCTTCTGTTCTAATAACTCGTGCAAGATGAGGACCAGGATCTATTGTCCCTTGGCTACTTTTTTCGGAGGATCTAATATTTTCAATGCCCATTATGCGCCGCCTCTTGGTCTTCCTGGAATTGGTATTCCATTGTTTGTGTATTCAACTTGAGATTCTCTTGAACCTCTGCTTACAGAATCAAGAGATGCTTTAGACGATTCACCGGGTTTCTGTGTTAGAGGCTTGCCATCGTCACCGTACAATCCTGTGCCATCATACAACTCTCCAGTTTCTTCGTTTCTTCTAATATTGCTTATTGCTCCTGTTTCATCACGTATTGGAGAACTTCCGCCAATTGAACTTAGGCCACCTGTTCCGGCCAATGGATTAGTTGTTTCTTTAGCAGGCTCTTGAATTGGTCTTCTAATTGCTTTAAGTGTTTGAGTAAACTTTCCGCTTTTAAAATTATTTGTTACTTCTTGAACATTATACAATCCACTAAATCCTGTGTTTTCTACACCGTTAATAAAATCCATAGTACCAGTTAGTCCATTATAATCTACAGGTGTTCTAAAATTAACAATAATATCTACTTCTCCGCTTTGATAATTCATCGAACCGTTAGAATTTTCATTAAAATTAACCGGTATATCACTGAAATTTCCCATGCCGCTATCAGCAATATAATAAGGATCTCCAATAATTTCTATTTCCGCGGTTAACATATCACCTTGACTATTTAAAAGAGATTCGTAGAAGTTTTTAGCAATTAAACTTCTGTAATCGTCGCTTGGGCCGCCGCCTGGATTACTATATCGTTTATGCTGTTCTCCCACCGGTGCATTAGGAACACCGCGTTCATTAGAAACTTTATTAGACTCGTCGCTGGTTGGCTGACCGCCTCTGTCAACGCCTTGACCATTAATTTGTGGGTAAACTGATCCTGCCAATGCGTTTCTATCAGCATAGGCTGTTGTAAACATACCAGCATTTAATCTTATGTTAAAAGTAATAATGTCGACATTTTTTCCAGTATAGATATAATTGTATTCTTTTACAGCATTCTTTTTTAATTGTTCGTAACCTTGTGGTTTTGAGGCAGGAGGTTTAAATCTGTGTTCGTGTACAAGATACTCTACAACTTTAAAAACATATAGTCTAGGTATTTTTGCTCTGTTGTTATTGCCGACAACTGGTTTTAGATTAAAAACTTGAGTTTCTATTCTAAACCATTTTTTTAAACCTGATTTGTCTGACGGTGTAGAAACATTTTTTTTACAGTATTCACTCATTAACAAAATTTCAGTTATAGCATTAACTATTGTTGTTCCTTGGCTAAATTTAAAGACTTTATCCTTAGGATCGTAGACGTTTTCTTTTCTTGAATTAGGTTTATCTGGATCTTTTTGTATTTGATCTTTAGGTTTTAGTTGACTGTCGCCTCCTGTGTTAAGATCAAATCCCATTTTAGATTTTCCTATGTCATTTAATGATTCAGTATTTTGAATTAATAAACTTATAGATCCTGCTGTATTACCTACCAATCCCGCTACAGAAGTTTTGTTTAAATTTAATTTATTCTGTACAGGCGGCGTAGCACCTGGCTGAGTTGTCAATGGCTGTCCGTTGTCGTCGCCTAACACTGTAGAAGAAATAACTGCGCCGTCTTTGGGGAATATAATAACAATTTCGTCTGGAACATATTCTTCTTTTCCGGTTTCACTGCCTTGTTTGGCCATTTCTTTAGTTCGATCATTCAACCATCTTTGTAAACTGTTGCTTCCAGATTGTAATATTTCTTGTACTGTTGTTCCGCTAACTTTTATGTCAGATTTTAAAGCATTTACCGCATCTGATAACGCAGACTCGTTGTACGGCACTGCGGTGACTTTATATCTACAACCAGATGCTGTTATTTCCATTTCCATATTAGCAAACGTAAAAGGAATGTGTCTGTTTAACACATCGCTTACAGGAACAATATTACCTGCACTATTATATCCTATAAACTCAATAGTTAGTAGATATGGAATTTCTGTGTAATTAACTGCAATGCCTTGATCGGATACTGTGGCTGCGGCTATCTGTAGAGACTGCATGAACATGCCTAAACTATAAGGTTCAAATATTTCAAACGAAATATTAGTAGAATTTGTACCTTTTGTTCGTTTGTCGTAGGTTATTAAACTTCCTATCTCTATATTGTCAATATAGAAATCATATTTTCCCGAAGGGTTGGCTGAAGTTTTATAAGCAGTGGCTACTCTATTGTCAGGTTTGCCTGCGGCACTTCGTAGAATAATTTGTCCTAGTTGATTATTTTTATAACTTGAACTAGATTCAGGAAAATTTATTTGATCGCTGGTCAGAGCACTTATTGTAAAAATTGGTGTATAAGACGTAAATTGTTCTAATATATTTGGCCGGATTCCAATATTGTCTGCTACTGGCATATTATAATCCTAACACAACAAAAAGACTAGATTTTTTAGGAATGTAAATTGTTACTCCAGAACGAAAATCAAAAAGAGGATCTTTAAGAATATCCATATTACGTTGCATGAATACCCACCAAAGTTTAGTAGAGCCATATAAGTCGTAGGCCAATAAATCTGGTCGGTGATTGTACTGAGGTTCTATGGTATAAGCCCAATCGTCGGGTTCTGCACTTACAGGCCTAACATTGATTGGTGCTAGATATCCTGGCAATTCTTGAGTTTTAAACCAGGGACTTTTATTGTTATATGTGGCCATTAAATGAATCCTGTTCGATTTCCGCCCGATCCTAGCACATAATCTCCTTTGATAAATTTATCAAGACTAAAATTACGAACTTGATCTCTACTGTATAGCGGTTGCACTGTTACATTTATATTACTTTTTACTGGAGCCCATGCAACACCCTGTCCTACTGAAGATCCGGGAATTTGAATTCCTGTGACAGCGGCCACTGCGGCCGAAACTCTGCTGGCGGTTGTCGGTGAATTTGCTGACAAACCGGTTGAAATATAATCAACATCATTGGGAAGGTCTACCATAAAACTTGTAACTACCACAGGCACATCTTTAAAAACATAATCACCGTAGCCGTTTAATTTTAAAACAGGAGGCGGTGCGCCTGCATTGGTGTCTGAACCAAATGACATTTTTGTTACAGATTTTAAAAAATGTACCGCGGCAATCCAGTATGCGGCTTCTGTGCTGTCTTCGCAGTAAAACGTTCCGTTGATAGTCATTGCATCAATTTTACTGTTTTCATATGACAAAAATGGATAATTATTATGCACGGGAGTCATAGGCTGATAACTGGCAGTATGAGTCATTTGTATTGCCGGAGTGTAGGGAAATACAAACCCGTTTGTTTCTACCAAAGGTCTCATTATCGTACTGCTCTTATATATAGGATTGTTAGGTAAACTTAGTCTTACACGCCAGTCTCTGCTTGCAGAAGAACTAAAAATTGCCGAGGCTGGATTGGATTTAGAACCAGTTTCTCCGCCAGGTAGTAGGTTAATACTACGCAGTGCCGCACCAAACCCTTCTGTTTTTAGTGTGTTTACAGTATTAGTAATTGATCCTAATGTATTAGCGGCGGATCCAGCAATTGATCTAGCACCACTTACAAAATTGTTTAAGTCGACGGGCATATTTGGTTATCCTTATTAAACATATTTATTGACTTTAAAAAGTGCTGAGTTTATAATTTATATTGAGGAGTCATAAGAATAATGAAAAAAATAAACTACCTAAATAACAAAGATTTACTAGCAGAAATACATAAAAGCAAGAATTCCTATTGTAGTTTTGTCAAACCCGAATATCATCAGTACGATTTAATACTGCCTAGTTTGGAGAAAATCAATATTAGGACAGTGGCAGAGGCTAAAAGAGTAAAAGCAAAACGCATGGCACAGCAGGCTTTTGAAGCAGCCAAAGCAGAAAATGCCAAGGTTAAACTAGCAGAATTTGAAGTTGACTATAAAAAAATTGAAAAAGTAGATTTAATTTTTAGGATTATGACTTATGATCATATTCCATTGGAGCCCGGTCGTAAACGTACACCTAAGAGTCAAGCAGATCACAGAGAAAAAGTAAACTTTCCTGCTTTCCAACATTGGAAATTTGACGAAAACGACGAGTTAGTTTGTGTTGGAAAAAGTCACTGGAAAGGCGGCATGATCAAAGGCAAGTTCAGCAAAGATCACGGACAGATTACAGACACCTTAGCTCGTATGTATATTAAGCTCTGCGAGAGATATGCTACACGTGGTAATGTTCGCGGATACACGTACAACGACGAAATGAAAGGGCAAGCAATCCTTCAACTTACACAAATTGGATTACAATTTGATGAATCAAAAAGTGATAATCCTTTCGCATATTTTACCGCGGCGGTTACTAACTCGTTCGTCCGTGTCATCAATATTGAAAAGAAAATGCAAAATATTCGAGACGACATCTTACAGGAAAACGGTATGAATCCAAGTTATACTAGAATGATTAATCAGGAGTACGACAACGCAATGAAAAGAGAAAATTTACCAACAACAACCGGAGAAGATTGATCTAAATCAAATAATTTGTTATAATATATCAATCAAAAAGGTATCGAATGTTTAAAAAAATAGCCTGTTTTACAGATATACACTTTGGATTAAAATCAAACTCTGCTGTACATAACCAAGACTGCGAAGATTTCGTAGATTGGTTTATTGCCGAGGCTAAAAAAGAAGGCTGCGACACAGGCATGTTTTTAGGTGATTGGCATCATAATCGCAACAGTCTCAATATGCTGACTATGGTGTCGAGTATTCGTAGTTTAGAAAAATTAGGAAAAGCATTTGATCAGTTTTTCTTCTTTCCAGGTAACCACGATTTATACTACAAAGATAAACGTGATGTACATTCTGTTGACTGGGGACGTCATATTCCTGGAGTAACTATTGTCAGCGACATTACTACCATAGACGATGTTACTATGGTTCCTTGGTTAGTTGGCGAAGAATGGAAGAAGATGGAAAAATTGAAGAGTCGTTACATATTTGGACACTTTGAACTTCCATTGTTTATGATGAACGCTATGGTACAGATGCCAGATCACGGCGAACTACAGGCCACACATTTTAAAAATCCCGAGTATGTTTTCAGCGGACACTTTCACAAACGTCAGGCCAAGCAGAACATTGTCTATATTGGCAACTCGTTTCCACACAACTATGCAGACGCATGGGATGACGATCGGGGCATGATGATCATGGAACACGGCAAAGCACCCGTTTACAAAGTATGGGACAGTGCTCCTAAATTTAAAACTGTAAAACTTAGTGAGTTGATTGATAATTCTGAAAAAATAATTTTGCCTAAAACTTATCTACGTGTAGGCATTGATATTGATATTAGTTTTGAAGAAGCAAGTTTTATTAAAGAAACTTTTATGGCTCAGGAAAATATTAGAGAACTTACGTTGATACCTGAAAAGAAGGATGTAGAAATTAATACTAATCTAGATGTGCAACAGTTTGAAAGCGTAGATCAAATTGTCAGCAATCAAATCGCCAGTATTCAAAGCGACAGTTACGATCCAAAAGTACTGTTGGCTATCTATAATAACCTATGATAAAAATAAAAGATTTAACAGTTAAAAATTTTATGAGCGTTGGTAATGCCACGCAGGCTGTAGATTTTAATAAAGAGCAACTTACCCTCGTCTTAGGCGAGAACTTGGACCAAGGAGGTGATGATTCCGGCTCTCGAAATGGCACGGGTAAGACCACTATTGTGAACGCACTGAGTTATGCGCTTTACGGACAGGCGTTGACTAATATTAAAAAAGATAATCTTATTAACAAGATTAATAATAAAAATATGTTAGTCACTGTTGAGTTTGAAAAAGACGGCAGACTGTACAGAATTGAGCGTGGACGTAAGCCTAACGTATTAAAATTCTATGTTGACGAGCAAGAACAGGAAAATGCAGACGTTGATGATGAAGGCCAGGGCGACAGTAGAGAAACACAAAAGGACATTGACGAGTTATTAGGATTAAGTCACGACATGTTCAAACATGTGGTGGCATTAAACACATATACCGAACCTTTCTTGTCAATGAAATCTAATGACCAGCGTGTAATCATTGAACAACTACTGGGCATTACCTTGCTAAGTGAAAAAGCAGAACAGCTCAAAGAACAAATACGTGTAACCAAAGACGATATCACACAAGAAAGTGCTAGGATCGATGCTGTTAAAAAATCTAACGACAAGATACAGGAAAGTATTGACAGTCTAAAACTAAAACAAAGTGCTTGGCAGAAAAACAAAGAAGCCGATATTGCTAAAATTCAAACAGCCATCAACGAACTATCGAAAGTAGATGTTGAACAGGAGATTGCACAGCACGAATTAGTTAAAATTTACAATGAACAGTCGGCAAAAATAAAAAGTCTTAACAAAGAACGTGCAACATTAGAAACTGCGGTGATGCAGGCAGATAAAACTGTTAAAAAGTATCGTAAAGAAGTTGAGCAGTTGGCCAATAAAACCTGTCCTGCCTGCGAACAGGAACTGCACGATCATAAACACGAAGAAATGATTAAAGCGGCAGAAAAAAATCTCGCAGATGCAGATACATACTTGTCCAAAGTTGCAGGAGACTTAGAATTGATTATCAAAGAACTAGACAGTATTGGCGATATCAATGGAAGGCCTGCTACCTTCTACGACACATTAAACGAAGCATACAATCACAGAAGCAATTTAGAAAGTTTGGCTTCTCAATTAAAAAACAAACAAGAAGAAGTTGACACTTACCAAGAGCAAATTACAGAATTAGAAAATACTGCTCTACAGGAAGTGTCTTGGGATTCAGTTAACAGTTTAAATCTAATGAAAGAACATCAAGAGTTCTTGTTAAAACTGTTGACTAACAAAGATTCGTTTATTCGTAAGAAGATCATCGATCAGAATCTTGCTTACTTGAATAACCGTCTCACTTATTACCTTGATAAGGTGGGTCTACCTCACACCGTTGTATTCCAAAATGACCTAACGGTAGAAATAACCCAACTCGGGCAGGACTTAGATTTTGATAACCTGTCGCGAGGAGAAAGGAATCGCTTGATATTAGGTTTAAGTTGGGCATTCCGCGATGTTTGGGAATCGTTATATCAAAACATCAATCTCTTATTCATAGATGAGCTTATTGATTCGGGCATGGACGCCGCAGGAGTTGAAAACTCCCTAGGTATCTTGAAAAAGATGGGTCGTGAACGACATAAGAATATCTATCTAATTTCTCATAGGGATGAATTAGTGGGTCGAGTGAACAACGTGCTCAAGGTAATAAAAGAAAACGGGTTCACCAGTTATGCTAATGATATAGAAATCTATGACTGATGACATAAAAGACGACACACACGATCAATTAATCAAGGCATTTATTGAATATAGTCGCTGGAATGAGCGTTTCGAACGCTACGGCTACTATGCTTCAAGTGTACAGGCACGAGAACATTTAAGAACAATTAGAGACCTATGCAAAGCAAGACGCATGGAAATACAGGCATCACGTAAACGAATCAAAACCGACAAGGAAGACAAAGACTAAGCGGTATATAAGTGCATGTCATGGCACTATCAAAATCGTTTAGTTGAAGAAATTCCCGAAGGTTATATTGGATTCGTTTATCTAATAACTAATCTTAAAACTGGGCAAAAGTACATAGGCAAGAAACTAGCACAGTTTAAAAAAACTAAACCACCCCTCAAAGGCCGTAAACTTAAAAGACGAAGCACTGTAGAAAGCGATTGGCGCGAATATTATGGTTCGTCAGACAGGTTAAACGCAGATTTACAACAACTAGGTCCAGAAAATTTCACAAGAGAAATACTTTATTACTGCAAAAGTAAGGCAGAAATGTCATATCTAGAGGCAAGAGAACAGTTTGAACGCAGAGTTTTAGAGTCTGACGACTATTATAATGGCATTATAAACGTCAGAGTAGGCGGTTCAAACATACTTAGACAGCGTCTTTTAGAACAATCTCAGGCAAAATCAAACGGTTAACGGCTTGCGCAGGCCAACTTCGTGCGCTCTATACCTGGACCACGGGTCGCAGGGACGGAAATCTCTTGCCGTAAAGAGTACTCAGCAACTATCCTTAACAGGACGAAGATCGCAAACTGCCGCGGTTTTGCTGTTTTAAGAAATAAAAGGCCCAAGGAGAGGAGAAAAACCTCACGTAAGCAAGTATGATAGCAGATATTTGTTTACCGCCGTTGTGATAAGACGGAGCTCGTGGTACCGGACAACCGCCACTGTAATGCTCTACTGCTGTGTGACATTGTGCAACTCGGATAATGTTTTAACTTTGCCCTGTGCGGGCGAAGTGTGACTGAACAATCTGGATAATGCTAAAGTGCTTCGCACTTAATAATGCTCTATCATTAATAAAGAAAGAAATAGTTCGAGCGAAAGCGAAGAACAGATGAACGCAGTTCATCTTTAAGTATTAGAAGAAAGGTAATCCTGATTTCTTAGTAGTTTCTAAATTATCTTTGATAATATCTGCTATGATTTCACGATCTTCAACACTTAAGGCAAACGCATCATCTAATGTGATGCCGCCTCTCATATACCAAGTTATTTTAATTAGGTCTGTTCGAATCGCTTTAACTTCTTTATCAAGCCCCTCAACGACTCGCAGTGCATCTTCGAGGTTAAGGTTGAAGAGCTTTACCCGAAAAAATTTGAAGCGTCTAAAGAGATAGGAGTTTCGAATTCGTCTGGAGCACCAGCATCTCTTTCTTCCTGAGTTGTGACAATCTTAAACAACGGCATAGTAAACTTATCACGTTGTTTTTCTAAATGATCTGTGACTTTGGTAAAGAATTCTTTATCTGAATTGCTGACAAACTCGCTGATATATGCAGGATCTGTTACTTCACCATCGGGTGTAACAATTTTAACAATGCTTTTTACTATTGAACCAATGTTGATTTCTGTTAATTTTTTAAAACTTTTATTAAATTGTTCAATTTTTTGTTCTTCTGAAAGATCCTGATTGTTAACTATACTGAATATTCTCTGTTCTTCTAGAGTTTTAATTGAACTTTTGGTAAATTCTTCGTAGTTAATAGGACGCACAAACGCAGTTAACTCGTCGTTTATTTTAATTTCTGTGTCATAGACAGCAGATAATAATTTGTCCAACGCTAATCTCAGATCTGTAGTATAAGTTTTAGTAATGTCAGTATTAGGAATACTGATATCAAGATCAATCTGTTCTCCGTAAGTGGCAATACGGATAGCAATCAAAATAGCGTCAACGTCAATGCTAGGAATCATCCATGCATTTTTAATATTTGGCATACAACTCTGTATAACATCTATGGTGCTTTGCCCGTTCATTAGTGCATCAGGAGTTTTAATAACAATTTCATCTCTTGCTGTCATTGCATACACTGGAAACTCCATGTTCTGTGTGAATTCCAATGCTCCTTTAGGATAAAAATTGCCGCTACTAGGCAATTTTACATAGAGTTTTGGCTGTCTAAAATACTTCTTTAAAGGATTCATTCCTGGTTGTTCTTGGTTTTCCATGCGTTTTTTAACTCCACTAAATAATAATACTGATCGTCATATTATTTATATACGCAGTTTTTCATGGAAAAATAAATGCCAGTAAAAGCCGTCATACCATCAATTGGTACAGTAATAATCGAAGGGGCCGCAGAAGAATCAACTCTTAGACAGTTACTATCTGCCATGGGAAAGTCATCCGGTGGTGGAGTTCCAACAGGTTCTAATGCCGCTGCCGCGGCTGAGGTTAGCCCAGACGAAGAAAAAGCCATGAACAAGCGATTGGCAGCCGGCGAGAA
>JACCDX011694831.1_pt1 | contig 48284 bp, 48 predicted proteins | sample 7449681 | NCBI WGS metagenome assembly JACCDX01 (sample SAMN15323450, study PRJNA562643) | freshwater metagenome | isolation source: river surface water | place: USA:Blue River Watershed | collected 2017-08-18
CCAGGACCACCACCAGGACCACCACCAGGACCACCACCAGGACCACCACCAGGACCACCACCAGGACCACCAAGACCGTCACCTGGACCACTACCACCACCGCCACCAAGACAATCACTACCAAGAAAAAATTGGAGCCCACCTGGAAATCATGATTTGGCTGCTAGTGTAGGATCTAAATATAATCCTAAAGCCCCTTCGCGACATGATCCGCCAGGAAAGCCGGTATCAAGAGTATGGTATCCAGGTGGTGGTTATAAACTTAAAAAAAAATCTAAAAAAATTCTTAAAAATTTAATTAATAAAAAAAATAAAAATTTCAAAAAATCTAAAAAGATCTAAAATTAGACATAATATTTAACCATATAATCCTGTAGGAAAAATACCAGTAGGAAATTTCTCCACTGTTTTTTTATTTTTTAATAAATCTTCATTTTTATGAGGAATCTTAAATATATTTGTATTAGTTTGTAACAATGGTCCGGAATAAATTTGTTGAGTTTCTTCTTTCTCTGCAGCTTCTTTTTGTTTTAATTCTAAAATCTCATCATCATCAGGAATTATTATACTTTTTTTTTGTGCATCTTTTTTTGCTTTTAAGAATTTTACTTCTTCTTCAGGAGGTAAAATATTTTTTAAACCTAATATTTTTCTATTTAATACATATTCTAAAATTACAAAAGTTAATACTATTAAAATAAGCCATGAAAGGGTGTCCCAAAGTAATTCAGCAGAAAAATTTATTATAGTATGGTATGGTTCAAACATTTGATATATTCTACGATTAAATAATAATTGCCCTATTTTATAAAGAACTGGTAGTACTATCTTATTAAGAATATTTTGTATATATTCCTTGGTTGAAATTCCTATACTTATTCCTACACAAGAAGCAATAAATTTATTAGTAAAAGCAAATTCTTGAAAATCACTTTTAAATTTTTTAAATATAACTTCTATTTTACCATCAGGTACCTCTATTTTATTATCTGATTCTACTTCTATTTTATTATCCATTCTTTAATTTATATTATATATTTTAAATAAAAAATATAAAAATTTGAAAATAATTATATAAGAACTTATTATAAAATTTAAAATAATATAATGTCTAAGTGTAAAACAGAAGGATGTAAAAAATATGCTTCTTATGGTAAAGAAGGAGATAATATTATTTCATGTAAAGAACATTCTACTATTGATATGATTTATCTTAAAGAAAAAAAATGTATTTGTGGGAAAGCAACACCTTCATTCGGATTGGAATCTGATAATAAAAGAATCTGTTGTGTACAATGTAAAAGTCCAGAAATGATTAATCTTGCTAATAGAAAATGCATATGTGGTTCAAAAACACCTACATTTGGATTAATAACTGATAAAATTGCAACTTGTTGTAAAAAATGTATGATACCTGATATGATTGATATTAAAAGTAAACGATGTAAATGTGGAAAAGTAACAGGTGCTTGTTATGGATTAATAACAGATAAAATTCCGACTTGTTGTTTTGCGTGTAAAACAGATGATATGGTTAATATTAAAAATAAAAAATGTAAATGTAATAAACGTCAACCATCATTTGGTTTAGAAATAGATGATATACCAACGTGTTGTTCTGAATGTAAAACAGACGATATGATTAATATTAGAAGTAAAAGATGTATTTGTGGCAAATCAGTTAGACCTTCTTTTGGTTTAGAAACAGATGATATTCCGACGTGTTGTAAAGAATGTAAAACAGATAATATGATAAATATAGTAAGTAAAATGTGTATTTGCGGTAAACATCAACCATTATTTGGTTTAGAAATAGATGACATTCCAACTTGTTGTTCTGAATGTAGAACAGATGAAATGATTGATATTAAAAGTAAACGATGTAAATGTGGAAAAGTAACAGGTGCTTGCTATGGATTAATAACAGATAAAATTCCGACTTGTTGTTTTGAATGTAAATCATCAGAAATGATTAATATTAAAAGTAGAAAATGCAAATGTGGTAAACATCAACCATCATTTGGTTTAAAAACAGATAAAATAGCAACATGTTGTTCTGAATGTAGAACGCAGGATATGATTGATATTAAAAGTAAGAGATGTATTTGTGGTAGTATGAAAGCACCATATTATGGTTTAGAAAATGATAAAATTCCAAGTTGTTGTTTTGATTGTAAAACTGATGAAATGATTAACATTAAAAGCAAGATTTGTTTAAGTGAATCATGTAATACAAGAGCTAATACTAAATATAATGGCTATTGTGCCTATTGCTATAGTAATTTATTTCCTGATGCACCAATAGTTAAAAATTATAAAACAAAAGAGAGACTTGTAGTCGATTATATTAGAGAGAAGTATCCTGATTATACTTGGAAATTTGATAAAATTGTTGATAATGGATGTAGTAAAAGAAGACCAGATATATTCGTAGATTTTGGTTATCAAATAATTATTATAGAAGTTGATGAAAATCAACATAGAGTTTATGAGAATATATGTGAAAATAAACGTCTTATGGAAATATCACAGGATGTAAATCATAGACCTATTATATTTATTCGTTTTAATCCAGATAAATATATAGATATGAATAATAAAAATATTCCATCATGTTTTTCAATAACCAAAAAGACAGGTGTATTAAAAGTAAATAATAATAAAAAATGGAATGATAGATTGTCGATATTAAAAGAAAATATTGATTATTGGATTAAAAATAAATCAGAAAAAACAATAGAATTAGTAGAATTATTTTATGATGAAATTTAAAATATTACTTTAACTTGAGATTCCTACACAGCCTGCTATAAATTTATTTGTAAAAGCAAACTCTTGAAAATCACTTCTAAATTTTTTAAATATTGCTTCAATTTTATTATCTGGTACAGCTATTTTATTATCTGATTCTATCTCAATTTGACTATCCATTATTTATATTATGTTTTTTAATCATATAATAGAAAATAATTATTGCCCCTCTAATTATTTTATAATATTTAATGTTTATTAAAAATATCTATTGTATTAAATAAAAATGCCCGCTAAATTATCTAATCCACCGACCTGGCCTGATTCAGTATTAGTTTTTTCCGATACTGATAGTCATATAAAGGAACAAATTGATGCAGCTACATTAGATTTACAAGATAAAACAGGACATTTTAGTGATAAACGAGTTGCTCTATTATTTAAACCAGGAACTTATGATGTTGATTTTATTGTAGGATACTATGTACAAGTATTAGGCCTAGGTGAGACACCGTCTGATACCAAATTTATAGGAGAAAAAGGAGCCTATTCGCCTGCTTTTGATCCGGGGTTAAGTGGTAGTTTAAATGTATTTTGGAAATCAATCGAGAATATTCAAACTCGCTCTATGTTATGGGCAGTAAGTCAAGCAGCGCCTTTAAGACGAATAGATATATTAGAGAATTTACTATTACATGACAAAGGAGAATTTGCTAGTAGTGAAATGATTGCAAATATAAAAATAAATAAAACAGTAGAAATAGGATCACAGCAGCAATTTTGTTTAAGAAATTGTGAATTTTTCAATTATCCTATTGGAGGGGCATGGAATAATGTTTTTATAGGATGCAAAGGCAAAGTCCCCGAAACTAGTGGTAGAAGTATTATGAATCCTAATCCAGATTTAGCAGTAAGTACTATTAAAGAAACCCCATTAGTAGCAGAAAAGCCTTTTATAACAATAGATAAAAATGGCAAATTTAACTTACAAATACCTAGACTAAAAAAAAATAGCATAGGAGTAGAACATACAATAGATAATTGTAAAACTATTCCATTTGAGTATGTTTATACAGCAAGAGCAGAAATTGATAATTATCAAACTATTCAAGCTAAAATAGATGATGGATATCATATATTATTTTGTCCTGGATTTTATCAATTAACTGATACTTTAACGGTTAAAGATGATTATACTGTATTATTGGGAATAGGATTAGCAACTTTAGTTTCACCTAATTCAGGTAAACCAAGTATAAAAGTTAATAATAATTTAATTGACATTAGAATAGCTGGCTTAATGTTTGAAGCCAGTGAAATAACTAATTACAATAATAGTTGCATAATTCAGATAGGAGATAAAAATAGTAAAAATTATATATCTGAAGATAATATTTCTTGTATATTGGCGGATTTATTCATACGTATTGGTAGTACTAATTGCAATGTTTCAACAGAAACAATGATTAAAATTTACAGCGATAATGTGATATTAGATGGTTGTTGGTTATGGAGATCTGATCATACAAAATTATCTCCTAATGAAATACCAAGACCTAATGAAGAGTATCATTTAGTAACTTTAGAAGAATGTCAATGTGATACTGCATTAGAAGTAAATGGAAATAATTTAATCTCTTTCGGATTAGCTGCAGAACATTGTCAAAAGGATGTTGTAGTTTTTAATGGGGAAAATGCTCGAGTTTATTTTTATCAGTCAGAAATTGCTTATGATATGACACAAAAATTATATGGAGCCAAAGGATATAGTGGTTATAAAGTAAATGATAATATAGAAACTCATTTAGCAGTGGGATGTGGTGTTTACTGCTTTCATAGAGATTTTCAAGTATGGGTTGAAAGTGGTTTCAAAGCCCCTATTAATAAATCAGGAATAAAATTTATAAATCCTTTTATTAGGTATTTATCAGGAAATGGAGGTATATTACATATTTTAAATGATATAGGAGATCCGGTTGGTATTAATACACCCAAAAAATTAACTTATATAAATTAAAAAATAAAATTTGAAAATTATTTAAGAATATATTATTTATAAAATATAATTATAAAATGACTATTTGTAAAGAAATTAATTGTAAAAAACAAGCTTGTTATGGTTTAATCGGAGATATACCTCAATTTTGTAAAGAACATAAATCTGATGATATGGATGATGTAAGAAATAAAAAATGTGTAAAATGTAAAAAAACTAGACCAAATTATGGTTTAGAACAAGGTAAAGCAACTCATTGTTATAATTGTAAAACTGATATTATGTATGATGTTATAACTAAAAAATGTATTAAATGTAATATTAAAAATGTTCGTTTTGGATTAGAAGGTGGTAAAGCAACACATTGTAAAGATTGCAAAACACTTGAAATGATAAATGTTAAAGATATATATAAAAAATGTGTTAAATGCAATATCAAGATTGCTAGTTTTGGCTTAGAAAGAGATAAAGCAACACACTGTATAGATTGTAAAGACGATAATATGTTTGATGTTAAAAACAAAAAATGTATTAAATGTAATATTAAACAACCATCTTTTGGTTTGAATGGTCAAAGTCCAACACATTGTAAAGATTGTAAAACAACTGAAATGTCTAATATAAAAAGTAAAAAAAAATGTATTAAATGTAATTTAAAATATCCAGCTTTTGGTTTAGAAAGAGGACATCCAACACATTGTGCTGATTGCAAAACTTCTGAAATGTTTGATGTTGTAAATATAAAATGTATTAAATGTAATTTAAAATATCCATCATTCGGATTAGAAGGTAATAAAGCAACATATTGTAAAGATTGTAAAACACCTGAAATGATTAATATTAATGCACAAAAATGCATAGATTGTAATATAAAACAAGCTACTTTTGGATTAGAAAATATGAAACCAACACATTGTTCAGATTGCAAAACTTCTAAAATGTTTGATGTTATTAATAAATTGTGCAAAACCGAAAATTGTTCTACAAGAGCAAACTCTAATTATGAAGGATATTGTGCTTATTGTTATGGTAATCTACATCCAGACAGTCCAATAGTAAGAAATTTTAAAACAAAAGAGAGATTAGTAGTAGATTATATTCGCATTCAATATCCAGATTTAAGTTGGAAATTTGATAAGATTATCGAAAATGGTTGTAGTAAAAGAAGACCAGACATTTATTTAGACTTAGGTTACCAAGTTATTATTGTAGAAGTTGATGAAAACCAACACCAAAGTTATGATTGCTCTTGCGAAAATAAACGGCTTATGGAATTATCTCAAGATATTAATCATAGACCATTAATATTTATCCGCTTCAATCCCGATAAATATTTCGACCAAGATAATAAAAACATACCATCTTGCTTTTCAATAACCAAAAAGACAGGTGCATTAAAAGTAAATAATAATAAAAAGTGGAATGAAAGACTAAGTAATCTAAAGACTCAAATAGATTACTGGAATAAAAATGAAACTGATAAAACCATTGAAATTATTCAATTGTATTATGATGAAAATTAAATATATATATTAACATAAAAATGATAGGTTTTATAGCAGGGTTTGTTTGTGGTATATTAATAATACCACTAGCAAATTATTTATTAGATGAATTTTTTGCTAGTATTTATCGTAAATTATATAATAAAGAACACACATATGATTAAGAAAAAATTTATACAAAAATGTAAATTTATTTGTAAAATATATTTAATAAATAAATGGAAGCACAAATTATTAATGCTATAGAAAATAATGATATAGAATTACTCGAAAATATACTGAATAATAATACGAATATAGATTTAAAATTTTTAGCAAAATCACAACAATTTGGTAGAAGTTTTCCTTTAAGAATAGCAGCAGAAATGAATAATATAAAAATAGTACAAATATTATTAAATTATGATTCAAGTTTAGAGCATTTGATATTTACAGATAGACTAGGAATAACAACATTAATGCATATATGTGCAAGAAATGATACATTAGACATAATTAAATTATTATTAGATACAAATTCAAGCATAGAACATCTAAAATGTCAAAGTGTTTCTAGTTATACTGCTTTAATGACGGCAATTAAATTCAAAATGGTAAATAATGTTAGAGCATTATTAGAAGCAAATTCCAGTTTAGAACATTTACAAATACAAGATTATGATGGAAATTATGCATTAATTATTGCTTCTAGTATGGATAATAATAAAGCAATAATCCAACTGATATTAAAAGCCCATAATAATTTAGAAGCTAATAATAGTTTAGCATTATTAAAACTTCTAAATAAACGTGGAAATACAATTTTACATGAGTTACTTGAATTAAGAAAAGATAGTGCATTATATTTAATAATAAACTCTAATCCATTAACATTAAATTTAGACTTTATTTCAATACAAAATAAAGAAGGAAATAATATTTTTATGTTACTATGTTATTTTGGTTTATACGAGATATTTAATAAAATATTAACAACAAACGAAATATTAGAATCTGAGTTTTTAGATGTAAAAAATAATGATAATTTATGTGCATTAGATTTAGTTAAACAAGGATTGTCTATAAATAATAATAACAGGAAAAATTATAAAAAAATAATAAGATTTTTAGAGCAAGAATATAAACATAGACCAAATGTAGGGTCAACTTTTATAAGAACAACAAAAAAATGGAATAAAACTATTAAAACTAGTAAAAATAGTACAAATAGTACAAATAATTCAAGTAATATTTCATTACCAGATTGGTGGTCAGGTGGTGGAAAACATAAAAAGAAAAATAATATTGTAAAATTATTATTGATAATTATTGTGTTTATATTTATAATATTATTGTGTTTATGTTTATAATATTATTGTTTATATCATTTATTTTATATCCAGTACTCCCCTTTAGAAGGAGATAGAAAAGTAATAATGTAATTTTTAAAACCTGCTTAATAGTAAGAGGTGATTGTTATTGCAGTAAGAAGTTAAATACTTTTTATAATCCTGTTTTTTGGTTCCTTAGTGTTCCATTTATTTCAAAACAGGTGTAATATCATCTTTAATTACAACCTCAATAATCAAATGAGATATTAAATCAATTTCTTTTAAAGTCATATCTCCTCTATTAATATCTATAATAAATTTTCCATAAAGTTTATCTTGAAACCTACGAATAGATTCATCATCATCTTTCTTTATTTTTTTATATTCTTTTAATAAATTTTGATAGATTTGTATCATTTATATACTATTAATATTATTTATAAGTTCTATAGCTTTAAATGGTTTATAGATTAATTTATAAGGCTCTAAATCAACTATATTAATTTTAATAGTAATATCTCCTGTAATAAATATAATAGGTATCTTTTTATTTTTTCTTCTGATAATTTTAGCTAGTTCTATTCCGTTTAGAAATGGAATATTAATATCTAAAATTATTAAATCCGGATTTGTTTCTGTATAAACTTCAAATCCTTGAACTCCGTCATTTGCAATATTAATACAAGAAAATCCTTTTAAAAATTTACGAATAAGTTTTTGTAAAACTTTTGAATCGTCTACTAATAAAATATTATTATATTTATTTTTTGATAACATATAAAATATATATATTATATAACATATTTTAATTGTACAAAATACACATTTTTACAATTAAATTACGTTTTAAATAAAAATTTGAAAAAAAATATAAACTTTATATTTATCAAGGAATAAAAGCCTGTCCACGATAAATGAAATTTAATTTTGTGTTATTTTTATTACCGATGTTGCGTATAATAAATGGATTTAATGTTTTTATGAGTAATACTGTAACCAGAAAATTATTATTTACTAACAAAATACAAGTATGTATATATACTAAAAAAATACTAACAACTGAAAATTTAACAGTAGAACATATAATACCTAAATGTAGAATGCCAGAAAATTTTAAAGACCATAAATACAATCTCTATCCTTGTGACAGTGAAATTAATAGATTAAGATCAAATTATAAATACGAAGAAACACCTATAAAATTTTTAAATTTAGTAGAAAAAAAAGGAATAATTATCAATAAAAAAAGAAGAAGTGTATATATAAATAATGAAGCAAAAGGAATAGTAGGACGAAGAATAATATATTATACATTTTTATTAAAAAAAAATTTTGATCATGTTCTAGAATATGATATAGCTTTAAAATGGTCTAGAGAAAATCCACCAAGTGAAACTGAATTAAAATGGAAAAATATAATTAAAGATTATATGAGAAAGAAAAATTATAGAGAACAATAAGTAAATTTAATTATGGTGGACCCCTAATAAAATATTCTCTAGTATCAAAATTACTATGAGTATTTCCATATGTATCAAATAATTCTAATGGTGTAGCACCATTATTAATACATAAAACTTTTCTACCTGCTTTTTTAAAGCATAATTTTGTATCACCTCCCATCAAAGAATGAACTGCTGGTTCTTCTTTAATTGTCCAACTAGATAATTTAAGTTCTTCTAAATTTAACGGTTTATTAATAGTAACAAAATCAATATTACTACCTACACCAAATTTTAGATTTCTACTATCAAGATTGATTAAATCACCAAAAAAATTCATTTGAGGAGAAACCTCATCTTTAAAACTTTGAAAACTACCAGATAATGTAGTAAAGTTACTAGAAAATGTATTAAATCTGTCATCAAGAATTGACATATTCGAACTAATTATTGGTACATTGGATTTTAAATCATTTATAGTAAGATTCATAGTATCTAGTAACGAAAATTTATCTTTTACCTCATCAAGATATGATTTATAAGTTGTTAGAGGTACTTTATTTTCTATATTACTGTTAACTATAGAAAGTTCACTATTAATTTTAATATTGCTATCTACAAACATTTTTTTTAGTTCGGTTTCTTTTTTATCAATAATTTTATTTACTTGATTATATAAAATCCATATAATTCCGGTTATTATAACTATAATAAGAAATGTTATAATAATTTTAAGTAAGAAAAATCCGACATCCATTATATTATTTTTATTTACTTATATATTATTTTTTATTATTAAAATTTATCTAAAATTTAGTTAATCTTTTAGAAAATAAATAATCTATACCATTAATATTATTAAAAAACAAGAATTTATTATTAATATTAAATTTGAATTTGATCATGGCTGTTAAAATTAAATATACTACAAGAATATTCCAATTTTCTTTAGGTTTTCGAGAAAATTTTATAGAAATAATAACACCTAATATAATGAAGATTATTATAACAATATATTTCATAATTTTAGATGTATTATCTGGAACTTGATTTAGTTTACTTATTTTTTCTTTATTATTTAAATAATAAATATCATTGTCTAAATATTCTATAGTATTTGGATTATTATTATTAGTTATTTTTTCATTTTTTATACTAGGAATACCTGGATTATTAATTATATTTTCAAAAGCTTGTTCATCAATTACAGATTTTTTTTCTGTTTTTTTTGTTTTTTCTGTTTTTTTTTCTGATTTTTCTGTTTTTTTTTTAGATTTTTGAGACTTAGATGAAGTATGACTTTTAGGAATAGACATAATTAATTTATTTATATATTATAATATTACGAATAAAATCATATAAAGTTAATTCATAATAATTATTTTATATGATGAATTCTGTAATATTAAAAGTAGATAATAGGGAAACAAAATTAATAGAATTATTTAAAAATCATTTTTCTACAATAAATTCGTTATCAATTGACAATAATCCTGATATAATTTATAATAATCTAGAGTATGGAGATTTTATTTTTGAAGTCAATAATCAACCATTATTAATAATAGAAAGAAAAAGTATATCAGATTTAGTATCATCAGTAAAAGACACTAGATACCATAATCAAAAAATAAATTTGTTAAATACATTTGATAGAAAAAAAATTTATTATATTGTTGAAGGATTAAATGATTTTAATTCAAATAATGGATATTTTAATAATAGAATTTCAAAAGATTTAGTGTTAAGTTGTATTTTGAATACAATGATCAGAGATGATATTAAAATATTTCAAACTAAAAATGTAGAAGATACTTATAATTTATTAAATAATATATGGGATAGATTAAGAAAAGATATTAATAAATATATAGAACCAAATATTCAAGAATTACAAATTAAAAAACAGTCTAATATTACTAAAGATAATTGTTTTATGTATCAATTAAGTCAAATACCCGGAATATCATTAAAATCAGCTAAAGCAATAATCGAAGTATATCCTAATATATCTACATTTTATTTAGAATTATCTGAAAAAACAATAGAAGAAAAAAGAGAATTATTATCCAAAATTAATACAATAGATAATAAGAATAATAAAAGAAAACTTTCAGTAAAAGTTATAAATAATATAATAGATTATATGTTATAAATAATAAATTTATTATTATTAAATATAAAATGAATAATTCAGAAAAAGTTAATAAATATTTGAATTCAAGTAATATACAAGAATTAACTAATAAAAATATCGAAGATTGGTACTTAGCAAATAGAGTTGGAATGATAAAACATATGCCAGAAATATTAGGAAAATACGAAATAAAAGAACAAATAATATCTATGGAAGATGTTAAACTAAAGAAGATAAATTTATTTGAACATCAAAAATTTGTACGTGATTATTTACAATCAAAAAGTCCCTATAGAGGCCTATTATTATATCATTCATTAGGTAGTGGAAAGAGTCTTACTGCTATTGCGACATCTGAATTATTATTAAAAGAAAGAGAAGTAATTGTTATATTACCCGCTTATTTAAAAAATAATTTTATAGAAGAAGTTAAGAAATATGGTAATAAATTTTATACAAAAGAACAACATTGGGAATTTATTGAATTAAAAAATATTAATATAGAAAATATTGCTAATATTAAACGAATTTCAGAAGAATTAATAAGAAAAAATAAAGGTATATGGATCTCAAATAGTAAAAAAAAAAGTAATTATTCTTCTTTGACACAAGATAATCAAAATCAAATTAATAAACAAATAAATGATATAATCGAAAAAAGATATCGTTTTATTCATTTAGATGGTTTAAGAAAAAATCATATCAAAGATTTTAAGGATAATCCTGATCAATTTGAAAATAAACTTATTATTATAGACGAAGTTCATAATTTTATTTCACAAGTAATTGGAGGGGGAATAGCCAAAGCATTATATGAAATTTTATTAACAAGAAATACTAGTAAATTTATATGTTTGTCAGGAAGTCCTATGGTTAATTATCCCGAAGAAATAGCCTATTTAGTTAATTTATTAAAAGGATACGAAAAAGTATATATATTTAAAAAAATACCTAGAAGTATTGTAAATGGTGATGAATTAAAAAAAGTATTATCACAAGAAAAAAAACTAGATTTTTACGAATATGATGAAATAAATGAATTATTAAAAATGAAATTATTACCTACTGGTTTCTCTAAAACTAAAAATGAAAGAGTTAAATATGATAATGAATTATTTAGTAATGATAAAGTTATTAAAGATATTTTAGCTGTACTTAAAAAAAATAAAATGCTATTTAATGGTAAATATAAAACTACTAAATTTTTAGCATTACCATTAAACAGAAATGAATTTATTAATTTATTTGTAGATCAAGGAAAATTAACTATTAAAAATCCTAATTTATTTAGAAGAAGAATTTTAGGTGCTATTTCATATTATACTGCAAGTGGAACTAAAGATATTTATCCTACTCTTAACGAAACTAAATTAGAATTATTAACATTTAAAGATGAACAATTTAAAAGATATTTAGATGCTCGAATTAAAGAAAGAAAAAGTGAAAGTAGTAAACAAGGTATATTTTCACAAAATGAACAGGTATATAAATCTTATTCAAGAGCTTTATGTAATTTTGTTTTTCCTAAAGAAATTCCGAGACCATATCCAAGTGATGCAAAATATTCAGATAATAATGAATTTAATTTTTTGGAAGAAAATACAGGGACAAAAACATCAAAATTTGATAAATTATTAAATAATAGTTTAAATAAACTTATTAGTGGTAATTATTTAGATGAAGATAATTTAATCAACTATTCTCCTAAATTTGATAAAATTTATAAAAATATATTGCAAACTATCGGTACTGCTTTAGTTTATTCTAGTTTTAGAACTGTTGAAGGAGTTTTTTTATTTACTAAAGTCCTGGATAAAAGAGGTTATGCAGAATTTAAAGTTAAAAAAAACAAAACTACAGGAAATTGGTCAATAGATGTTACTGAAGAAGATAGATTAAAACCTAAATATATGGTATTTACTTCTGATAAAGAACAAAATAATTTATTACTTAAAATTTTTAATTCCGAAGTTGAAGATATTCCTACAAATATTAGAAACGAATTATCAAATTATGATACAATGAATACTAATGATAATAATTTACATGGATCTATCATTAAAATTATTATGATTACTAGATCTGGTTCTGAAGGGATATCGTTAAAAAATGTCAGACAAGTCCATTTAATAGAACCATATTGGAATCAAGTTCGTTTAGATCAAGTTATAGGAAGAGCTGTGAGAGCAAATTCACATAAAGATTTACCAAAATCAGAAAGATTTGTAGATGTTTTTAAATATATTATGAAATTTACAGATGAACAAATTAAAAATGATTTTACTATTCGAAAAAAAGATCATTCATTAACTACTGATCAAGTTATTGATAACATCTCATTTAAAAAAATGAAAATTATTTCTAAATTACAACAACTTATGAAAGAATCTTCTGTTGATTGTTTAATTCATCATAAAACTAATCCTGATTTACAATGTTTTACCTTCCCAATAAATTTAAATGATAAAGATATTATTGTTAAACCCGATATTCATGATGATGATCTTAATTCGAATGTTGAAAAAATAGAGCAAGTTAGAAAATTAAATTTAAAGAAGGTTTTAATATTAACAAAACCATTTATGATCGATTTAAATACTTCTGAATTATTTGATTTTAATTTATGGAAAAATAATGGTACCATTAAAATGATCGGATTTTTAGAAAAAATTGATGAAGATAATTATAGATTAACTGTTATTAAAAAATATATCAAAAATGTTATATAAAAAATAAAAATATTAATTTACAATATATACACAGTATATACTTTATACTATTACTTACCACAAATTTATTGTCTTTTGTGGAGACAACTCAAACTCCTCTAGATTCGAACGACACAAAGGACAACATTTAGTTGCATTTGATGCCATAAAATCTCTCCAACAGTTTTGATGATATACGCCAGCATTGCAACAGGGACGCTTTAGCCTGTAGTCTTTCTCAGCAAAATCGTCAAGACATAAAGAACATTTGCTATCAATAATCGGTTTTTGTGTAAGAATGATAGCATTATCAAGTGCATCGACCAAAAATGGATCGCGATCACAATAGTGAACTATTTCCCAATCTTTGTCCATCATTTTTTTTGCTCGTGTTAGTGGTACACGAGAAACAACTACAGCACGTTTTTTCTCTATATCTTCTATAATATCCTCAACTTTGTCAAGTTTTTCTCTTGGAGAAAGCATTCTCCCAAAAGAATTTTTAAGATATGGAGAAATTATGTAGTCATTTGTTGGTGTCAACAAAAGACTGTTACATTCAAAATCTATATTGCCGAAAGGAGGGAATAGTCCACCAATATTTTCTTGATGAATAACATCAATGTAGAAGTGTGGATCTCCCACTATCTCGAACTGAATACTTTTGGGAAGTTTGTGTGTAATTATCAGCCTTGTTATTTTCAGATGTGATGCTGCCGCATCAATATCTGGAATATATATTCTCAAAGATCCATGTCGGAATATCCGCACATTAAATTCATTATTTTGTTGCAATTTTGACTTAAGCTGCTCGAGACTGTTTGTAGACATAAAGCAATCAATATCATTTGGAACAAGAAATCTATCATTCAACCTTGGAAGGTAGTCTTCCTGCTGGTAGAGAATATCAGGATATGTCAAATAATCATACTCACAATCTTCAAATCCCACACTTCCATGTTCAAACAAAGAGTAGAGTGCCTCTCCTTCCTCATCTGTTTGCATTGAAGCTTGATAGAACTTACCAGCAGCATAATCATGCAGAATCAAGTCACGAACAGCACCACCAAAGATAAAACCACCTACTCCTTGGATTATAGGAATAAAACTCTTTGTGATCTGATATCTTTCACGAGTCCCGTAGTTGACAATGGACTTGATCATCTTTCACAAAGAATGTTTGGTAGTAATTATTCGAGTTTTGGTGCTGGCAAATGGATAATTGTTAACTTTTTAATGTTTTTCAATTTTTCTTTAAAATGACAATATTTTTCAAAAATATTAATTTTTTATATCTAAAGTAGTTTTGAATTCTTCATCTATATTTAATAAGTCTATTATATTTTGATTTAATTCTTTTAAATTTCTTTTAGTATTATTTTTAAGTATATCACCTATGTTTTTTTTGATTTTATTGATTTCATACCGTTTAGTATTATCTACTATCTCTTTATATTTATTCATCCATTTCTCTTCTATTGAATATTTCCCATAATCCCCATCATTTTCTCCCAATATATCCATATCATCCTTGTCTTTTATAAAAGGATATAATTCAAAGCATCCTAAAAATTTATAATGTCGTTCTAAATCTTCTTTATATTTTTGTTTATTTACATAATTGGGTTCACTTACATATATCCTTCTTAATAAATATTTTTCATAATGATCAAAGAATATATCCTTTAATATCTCTATTACTTCTTTTACTCCCCTTTCTAATATTAAAGTCTCCCAACAACCACTTTTAAAAAGATTTAGTTCCTTTAACTTATCGTCATAAATTATATTCATATGTTGCAAATCTCCCCTTCTAATTCTACTTATTTCATCTATTATATCAAACAAACGATTTTCATCTATATTATAACCAAATTTAAAACTATCTGCTTTCATTTTATCCACCCTTACACTAAAATTTTGTTCCATAGAATCCTCTATCATTATTATCTCTTTTTCCCTATAGTCCATTAACTTAGTTAATTTCTCAATAGTATCCAAATTTTTTATATAATTATTCATAGTATTATTATATTGGATATTCTGTATTAATGTAGGCGTTTTATCTTCTTTTGGTATTTTATAAATTCTATTTTTTAAAATATCATCTTTTATTTCATCTGTTAGATCTATTTTATTTTCAGAACCAGGACATATTTTTTTGTTAATATATAAATGTTTTCTCATACATGCTTTATGTGTAGTTTTATATCCACATCTAATACAAGTATATGGTATAGTCATTTTAATATTATAAATAATATATCTTTAAATAATAATTATACAAAAAAATACAAAAAGATATAAAAATATACAAATAAATATCATATACTTAAAAATACAAATATATATAAATAAATACAAAAAGATACAATTTTATACTTTTAAAAAGTAACCATTTTAAGTATCAACCTATGGTATTATTAGTATCATAAAATTTTAAAAAAAAATTTTAAAAAAAATAAATTTTATAAAAAAAAAAATCTGAAAACAGTTTTCTAATTTCAAAAAGTTATTTCAAATTTCTCTACAAATTCCTTTCCTAGATAATGATCAGCACCCTATTAATAACCTAATATCTTTAATAAGTTGGAGGGATGGGAACCAAAAGGCCTATTTAAAAATAAAAGTTCCTATTATTTAATAGGGCTAATAATCTAATATTTAAAATCCACTAATGTACTTTCAATATAATTACTTAATATATCTTTTATCATCATTACCATTTCATACACATCCCCTTCGAAATATTCATAACCATAATCTTTTCTAATTTTAAACTCTTTTCTAAAAGCATCTTTGATAATATTTTCACATTCATGCCTATTTGATACATTAACAACAAACAACATATCACCACCTTTATCATAACCATCTTTTCTTTGTAAATAGTTTCTAGTTTTTCCTATTTTATAAACAGATTCATCTGCATTTTTACTTGCTCTAGTATAAAATAAATAAATAGAACCATTATTAATTAGTAAATCATCATTGTTAATTATTTTTAATTCTTTAGTTTGTTTAGTTTGTTTTGGAATAAAGTATATTCTATTTTCTAATAAATATTCTTTTATTTCCATAGTTAATTCAATATTATTTTCAGTTGCAGGACAAATTTTTTTAAGAGTTAATAAATGTTTTCTCATATCTCTTTTTTGTGTTGTACAATATCCACATCTCGGACATGTATATGGTTGTTTTGATATACGATTTCTAGTTTTTTTTTCAGACATATTTATATTTCTTATTTTATCTTAATAACTTAATTTATCTTAATTTAAAAATCAAATTTTATTTTAATATTATTTAACAGTACTATTAAATAACTCAAAAATAGTAAATTTAATAATTACAAAAAAATTTTCTTTGAATTAATAAATATGGCAACTAGACAAAATTATTTTAGTAATTTTACAGAAATTTATAAGGATTTAACTAAATTAGATATAGAGCTATCAAATTTAAGTACAAAATCTTCAAAAATTGTAGATAAACAATATATTGAAAAAATTCTTATAGAAAAAATTGATAAAAATTTAGAAAATATAACATCTAGATTAAAGGAGTATAAAAAATTGAGTAGTGATTATAAAAAATTAAGTGGGTCAAAAAAAAATAAAAAAAATCCGGAAAAAGATAAAATAGATGGTATAAAAACTATAATGATTAACGAGGTTAATAATTATAATATGAATAAACTAAATATAATCGTAAATAAATTACAATTAGAAGCTATATTAAAAACAATTTATAGTAATGATTCATCACTAAAAATGCCAAAAAATAAATATTTAGTAGAAATTACTAGAACAGCTATTAAAATAAGAAAAGCGATGATGAATGAAGACCCAAATTTAGAAAAATATTTTACTGTAGATTTTATTCTTAAACAAGTTCCAAAAATAGAAGGAATGATATTTAAACTAGATAAAATTAGAGATACTTATTCCGATAATTTATTGAATAATATTGATTTATATAAAGAAAATGTTAATAATGTTAATAGCGAAAATAATGCAAATAATGCAAATAATATAAATAATGATAATAACGAAAATAATGCAAATAATGTAAATAACTCGAATAATTCCAATAGTGTAAATGCAAATAACGGAAATAATTTAACAGATAATGTTCGAGAAAAGCGTTTAGAATTTGATGCACATTTAATAAATATAAAAAATATGCTTAATGAATTAAAAAAAACTCTACAAAATTTAGTTTTATTAGATGATTCATTAAAAATATTCGATGTAAGTAATTATATTAATATTCAAGATAATAATAATATAGGTAAAATAATACATTCAGAATGTGATAATAAATTACTAGAATTAATAAATTTATTTAAAAAGTTACCAGAAACACATTTTAATTTTATAACTGATAAAAAAAAAACACAATTTTTAAGATTAAAGATTGTTCATGATAAAATATTAAATAAAATAAGTAAAATAGATAAAGAATATGAAAGACGTGGTTTAGAATTTTATAACAATAATTCAACTAATTTAGACAATTACAAAAAAAAGGTAAGAAATTATCAAAAATTTATAGGTATAATAGATATATTAGAAAATAAAATTTTATCAACCTTAAGTTCTTTAGAAAATTCTAAAAATATTTTACTTTTTAAAATTTCTAAATTCCAAAATATTTCAGAAAATAGTCAATTAGTAAATTCAAATCTCCGAAGTATAAATTTTGATGAATTACAAGAGATACATAAAATGACTAAATTATTAACAAAATATTTTATGCAATATGATGAATTAATAGACTCAATTAATTCAATTGATTTAGAAATTAAAACTTTTGCTGAACAAATTAATATTGAATTTAGATTATTAATTGATTTTTATAGTAATTTTGATAATAATGAATCATATATAAAAAAAATAGTTGATGATAGTGACGAATTTAATCTAAGTTTAAGTAATTTTAAAAATTTAAATAATCCTCAAATAGTTCTCGAAAAAAGAAATATTTTAATAGAAAATAAAGTAAAATTAGATATATTAATTACTAATAATTTAAGTAATATAGAAGAAAAAATAGTAGAGATTAAGTCTAAACAAAAACAAATATCTAATACTATACTTAGACAAACGAGATCTATTTTACAGAATGCTGAATTAAGAAGAATACAATCATCTAGGAAAGAAGAAGAAAGACTAAGAAGATCAAGACATAATAGTAAATCTACAAGATCTACAACTCTTCAATCTTCTCATGTAAAACAAAAAAAAATTTCTGAATCTGAAAATAGTTTACCACCAGCAAGAGCTGCTCCAATCCCTACTCCACTTTTTGGAAAAAAAAAGCAAATTTTTAAAACAAAAAAAACTATTCAAACTATAAATACATCTAATACTAGCAAACCTCCTGCTAGAAAACCAGCTTCAAGAAGAGATATTGAACAATACAAACCACCTGCACCAACAACAATAGCAAATTTAGTAAATTCTGCATCTGTTAATACTTCATCAAAAAAGGGGAAAAAAACTGTAAAAATATTACAAGATCCAGTACCCAAAAAACCTAGTAAATTAAATAATTTGATTGATTATGGTAAATCTAAATTAGAATCTTATGAACAAGGCATTCAGGAAAATATTTATAAGAATGTACCAATTAATACTCTAATAGATCAGATTCATATTAGAAATTTAGACGAGTATGTTGAGAATTGGGAAAATATTGAACATTTAAAACAAATTTTACAATTAGATAATAGTAATTACTATGATTAAATTAATTAACAAGTATCTAATTCAACTATAATTTTCTTTAAATTACTATACATAATTTTATTATCAGTTTCATCAAAATTAAAATTTTTATCTTTTAAAACTTTAGTACCAAATGTAGATGTATCTGCTGTAAAATCAAATAGTTCATTAACAATTTTTTTAACAGCACTAATATGACCTAGTTGTTTAACATTAAATTTATTATTTTTATATTCTGGTTCATCATTATACATAAAATCAGAATTATTAATAAAAGCAGTATCACTAATACATATATTATCACATATACTAATATTAATAGGTTTATCTATAGAGTCACTTTTAACTTTACAACCGATACCAAAACCTAAACTACATTTATAAATAATATTTTTTTTAATAATACAATCATGTGGAGTCCAATATCCATTTAATTCTGGTTTAGGTTGTCCATTACAAACACAAATTGCTACATTAATATCATCTTCAACAGATTTAATATTACTAATAAAATTCTGTAAAATTAAGTGATTATTACCAATAATTCTAACACCACCTGAATTTGCTTTATTATTACCATCAATAATATTTTTAACAACTGAATTATTATTACCATGTCTTAATGTAATAGTACCAGTAGAATTTAATATTTGATTACCAAATATAATATTATCACAACATTTAACAGAGATTGCTTCTACTTCGCCATTACAGTTAATTAACATGTTATTAATAACCATAGTTTTAGAGGAAGATAATGATTGATCGGATGTACCAATTCTGATAATTTCTAATCCGTTAGTAGCACCTTTAACACTCAAACGATCACAGAAGGTATTATTGTCAATTAATATATAGTTTTCAATAGGTGTAGGTCTATATAAAAATATACATAATCCTGCTTGAGTAATATTTTTGAATAAACAATTATCAATTCTGTGATATGTATCTTGAACATTAATAATGTGATCATGAACAAAATTATAATTTAAAAAGGAACATTGAGAAACTCTATTATTACTACCCATAATTTGAATAGTATTTGGATGTTTTTTTAATTTATCGAATGTAATACCAATAACTTTAATAAAACAACCACTAATTTGAATATTAGGAGTTCCTTTAAATATAACTTTATTAGATTCTGCTTGTATTGTAATATTATTTTTGAGATCTCCCTTACATGATAGATTAATCTTTACACTATCATAAGTACCATTTTTTATTATAAGAGTATCTCCTTTTTTAAGTGCTTTTATTTTGCTAAGTAAATCGGTTTTATTATTAACACTATATGTTGTCATTTTGTATATAATACATAAAAAAAACAAATGTACTTAAATATATGTTTTATAGTTTATGCAAGATGAAATAATAATGAGTTTGAACAATTCTTTGTTGAATATTAATCAATATTTCGATAAAAATAAAATAATAGAATTACAAAATTCGAAAAAATGTGGCTTAGCAAACATAGGTGCAACATGTTATATTAATTCAATAATACAATTATTAGGACATTGTTATCCTTTTTTATTAATGATTTTAGCAAAATCTATAGAAAATAACAATGATAAACCCTTGTTATTTAATGAACTAAAAGAAATTTTTAATTTAATGTGGATTCAACATCATTCACTAAGACCAAATAAATTTTTAAAAGCATTACAAATAAACTTTAATTTTATAGATATTAATAATCAACAAGATATTCATGAAATATTATTATTAATTTTGAATAAAATTAACGAAGAACTAAAAATAAATATAAAATATGAAGAAACAAAATATAATAATAATATTTCTAAAATTTTGGGAAAAAAATGTGATGAAGAATGGTTTAATTATCATAAAAAAGAATATTCCGAAATGATTGAATTATTTTATGGACAAATAATGAATCAAATTAAATGTAGTAATATAGAATGTAAAAAAATACATCACTCATTTGATTATTTTTCTATGTTAGAATTAGAAATACCAAAAAATAAAGAGAATATAAGTTTAAATGATTGTATAAATTCTTATTTTTCTTCATTTTATTTAAATTCAAACGAAGAAAAAGAATGGAAATGTGATAAATGTAATTTGTATGAAAAAAATAAAAAAGTCGCAAAAATTTGGAAAATGCCCCCAATTTTATTTATTTGTATAAAACGATTTGAATATAATTCTACGATAAATAATATGATAAAAAATGATATTGACATAGATATTCCTGAAAAGTTAAATTTTGATAAATATATTATATCTCCAAAAACTAATTCAAATTATAGTTATATAGGAAGCGCACTTCATTTGGGAAGATATAATTTTGGTCATTATATAACTCTCTTAAAAAATAATAATGAATATATCGTTATTGATGATCAAAATATTAATCCTGTTAAAATAGAGATAGGAAGTAATTTGATTAAAAAAAGTTATATTTTATTATATTTATCTTCAAGTATAATTAATTAATTATCCTCGTTATCTTCGTTACTTTTTTGTAATTGCTCTATAATTGGATCAAATTCCTTTTTAAATTCTTGATTATTTCTATTAATAATTTCAATTGTTCTTAATAATAGGTTTTTAAATGATATTTTTTCTGCACTTATTGGATTTACAGTTGATCTAGGTATATATGTTTCTAAAAATATAGTACTATCATTAAATTTTTTTGTTAATTCATCCATATCTATTCCATCATTTTCCTTTTTTTTTTGTTGTAATAAAGTTTTATAAATATCAGAATATGCTTGAATTATAATAGTAACATTTTTAATATAAAATTTTGCTCTTCTATCATATTGTTTATATGTTTCATAATCAGTTTTATAACCTTCCATAAAATTATTAATAGTATTATTTTGTATTTTATCAATTGATGATGTATCTCCACCTCCGATCATTTCGATAGGTTTAGCAGTGGTAGAAGATAATATTTTTACAGACATTTCTTTTATTTTATTAAAATTTTCATTATATTGATTACGAATTTTTTCGATTTCTGCTTCCTTTTTTTTAAGATCTTCGCTAGTATTTGAAAATTTATTTTTATCTAAAGTAGTAATAATATTCATAATTTTTTCATAAATTTCTTTATGATTTTCTTTCATACTATATGTTTGCATAACACCACCAATAGTACTATCTAACATTTGTAAATGATATCTTAAAACATTATTTAATGATAAAATTTTTATTGTTAAATACAGTATACTATATCTATAAATTAATCTCTTTTTCATTATTAGTCTTATTAAAAGATTATATTTATCTAATGCTATTTTGGTTTCGTCACTCATATCTTGTTGTTTATTTTTGAAAATATTAAATAATTTTCTAACTTCTTGATTTTGTGAATTTTCTGCCGGATTTTTCTGAAATTCTTCTAAGACTTTTCTTAAAGAATTTAATCTATCATAATATTTTTTTAAGTTCGAAAATTCTGTATTACTTCTAATTATTTCTATATCTTTTCTTTTAATTGGATCATTATATTTATTTGGGTCTAACATAAATTTTTCTGTAACTAAATTATGTAATTTAGTTATACAATCGTTTAAATTCATTTCATCATTTGAATTAATAATATTTGATGAACTAGCTATATTACCCATTTTATTTAATATAAATATATATATTTATATGAAAATATTAAAATTTGAAATAAATTTATAAAAATCATTATATAAACAATTGTATAATATATTAAATTATATAAAAAAAAAAAATGGAACAAACTGAAAATATTATTGATGAATCCACAGAATTAGGTATTTATTTGTATGGGTATAAAAAAAATGAAAAAAATAATAATTATTATAATTTAAATTATAAATTTCAAAGAGATACATCTAAAAACAAAGATTTTGATTTAATTCCAGAATTATATAACAATACAGTTCAACTACCAAATTTACTACATAATCAACAATATAAAAATATATTTCTAAGAGGATATTTTGATGCTAATGGGAAAATTAATAATAATTTACATATAATCTCTATACATTCATTATTTGAAGATTTAGTAAAATATATTCCGACAGCATTTTGTTTAGATATTAATAATATTATAACTATTAAGGGGTGTAATGTTTATGAATTTTTGAATTCAATTTATGAAAATGCAAATTATTATGATAGCGAAAATTATAATAAATATCAACATTTATTTAATGACAATTTACCCGAAATTAAAAAATCATTTACTTATTTTAAAAATAATATTAATGCTATTTCTCCTAGAAAAAATAGAATAACCGATTCGGGATTTGATTTATACATTATAGAAAAATTATATCAAAAAAATAATCTCTATATGTATGATACAGGATTAATTATACAACCAGAACCTGGTATATATTTTGATTTAGTACCACGTTCAAGTATTATAAAAAAAGGGTATATATTAGCGAATTCAATAGGTATAATTGATCAAACTTTTATTGGTACAATAAAAGTAGCATTAATAAAAATAGATCCAGATGCATCTGAATTAGAATTACCGCATAAAATTATTCAAATTATTCCAAGACAAGTTATTCAAATAACTCCTATTGAAATAAATAATAAAAATGAAATAATTTCAACAATTAGAGGTTCGGGTGAATATGGTTCTAGTGATAAATAATTATTTAAGTTATTGTTACTCCTCTTCTGTTAATTGCTATATGAGATAATAAAGTCATTGTTTGTGCTAATAATGCTACTACTAATAATACCCATGCAAATGTTTCACATTTTCCTACAACTAAACAATTAATGTGATATACTAAAAGTGGTGCAACAATTAGTAGTGTAATTGCAAATGAAGTTATTGCTAAATGTTTAGGTAAAAGTAACATACTAATTGCTGAATTAATAATCATTATCACAGCCACCCACCAGGCCCATTTGCCTTGTCTAGATAATCTATTATAGATATTTGTAAGACTAGTCATTTATTATATTAATAACAAAAAAATTTTTTTAAAAATTCTAATTTATTTTTTCTATAATATTATTTTCATCATATGGATAACAATTTTCAATAGTTGTATTTTTATTGTTTTCTTTATAAATTTCATATACTGGAATTTTATAAATTTTCTTATTTTTACAAATTTCTAATATATATTTAATATCTATTTCATAAAATTTCCAGTAATTTTTTATATTATCTTTTTCTGATATTAAGTTAAATTGTTCTCGTATAAAATTACAACATTTACAAGGAGTACCAGTATATAATATAACTATTTTATTTTTATTATTAAGAACTTTTATATATTCATTTTTAGAATTAAGTTTAGTTATTAACATTACAAAAGAATAACTAAAATTTAATATTATTATTACTAATAATAATTTCATAATTGATTATTAATTAAATTTTTTTATTCAGAGTCAAATTTTTTATTATTTAATGTTGCACAAACTAAAAATAGATCATCAGAATAATTTGTTATTTCTTCATCATCTAATATTAATAATGCCGTACCTTTCTTAACATTTTTTTGTAATTTTTTTAAATAACACTTTCCTTCTATTATTAATACTATCAAAGGATATATATTTGGTAACTTTAATATGGATTTATTAAATAATATTTTAGAATATATTATAATCTGAAAATCATATAATGGTGGTATATAATAAATAAAATATTTATCTAAAATAGGATTTATATAAAATTCTGGTGTTTCATTATATGTTTGTTTATTATATATATATTTTATTGTTTTTATATCTCTATATTTTTTTGTTAAACCTAATCGTATTACGTTATTAGATTTATTCATTATTTCTATTATATCTCCTTTTAAATAAGAATGTAAGGTATTTGGTTTTATAAATATTGATTCACCTTTATTTAAGCATATATGTTTCATATAAAAAGCTATTAGAATACCTACGTCATAATCAAAATTTTTTATTAGATATTTTATTAAATTAACAAATTTATTATTTGTATTATTATATTTTAACTCTTTTTTTATAATATTAATTATTATATATAAATCAGTATTATTTAAAGTTAAAATATTATCAAATGTTGGTATTTCTTTAAAATATGTTAGTAATTGTGAGAAATTATTAAAATTTTGTTTAATATTTTCATAATTATCAAATCCATATAATAATTCGAAATCATCAGATAATGCCAAAGCCATTTCTGATTTTTGATTTGGATCAGTATATAGAGATGAATTTTCTTTATGTAATTTTTTGGCTAGTTCTTCTATCGGATGTATCTGAATAGATAATGGTTTCATTATAGTTAATATTTTAAATATAAAAGGTATATCATTACCATAATTATTTATATAATTTATATCCATATATTTTGATATTACAGAATTAATAGAAAAATTATTATTTAATATTTTTGATACTCCTAATTCATGAGTTCCATACCATATTTCTGCCATATAATCTGTATTATAGTGATTTTGCTTATTTGATATTATAAAATTTTTTATTAAACTATTATTACCTAACTTACCCCATTCATAATTCTTTATTGTTCCTTCAATTAAAAATGACATATTATTATTTGTTATAAATAAAATATTTATAAATAATTTACCTAAAAAAATATATTTTTAATAATATAAAAATACTATTAGAAATGTCATTTCCTGTAGCAGCTAATGATGGTACTGAATTAGGATATCCGCTTATTAATTCACAAGTTTCTTCAAATCCTCTAGAAAAAGAAACTTTTACTAATAATGTAAAAAAAAATGATTCAAATAATAATACTACAACCGGAGAAAATGAAAAAAAAAACTCAGAATCTTTTATTACTCAACCAGAATTTCTTAGTCAGGTAAATAATATTAATAATGAATTTGGACAAGAACATATTAATGAAGATGAAACCGAAGAAAATATTCAAAAGAAAAAAGAAAAGGAAGAAGAAGAAAAAAAGAAAAAACAAGCAAAATTTTATAAATTATTACTTTGGTTTATTTTATTTATATGTTTACTTATTTTACTATATATTACTTTAAAAAAATTGAAAAAATAAATATTTTATGAAAAGATATATTGTTTTTCATTTGTATTTAATTTATTTAACATATTTTGACAAATTTTAATAGATTTTTTTGTATTATTAATCATTTTACAATATGCATGTCTTTTATCAATTGCATATGATATTCTTATATTTTTTATAAGTTTAGATAATTCACTTAATTTATTTAAATATTTACATTTACTATCTAAAGCTATAGCCTCCTCTGTTAATGCTTCTACAAAAAGTGTATGTTTTAAAATACAAGTTTTACAACGTAATTGTTTGTCTGATAAATGATCTAATAATAACAATAATTGTTTATATATTTCCAGTACATTAAACATTGGTTCTAATAAAGGATGTAAATTTTCACGTGTTTTTCTATTAAATCCTCTTTCAGCACTTGGATTAAGTTTATGTGTATCATCTGAATCAAATTTACATGTCTCAAATTGTTTTCTATATTTTCTTAATCGTTGTCCTAATATTTGCATATCTATTTTATTTGAAATTAATCTTCCTTTTATTAAGACACACATTAATCTTTCAGCAGTTTTATACAATTTTTGATTATTTGATGCACAATATTCTATTTTTATTTCTTTTAATAAAGCTTCTAAAAAAAACATTCGATCATTAGGTAAAATTCCTTTTGATAATTCGTTTTCGATTAAAATTAAAGTTTTTACTATTTTAAGTGTATCATTACATTGATGTTCCTTATTCATTTTTATAATTACTTATTTTAATTTATATTTATACTTTTATTTATACTTCCAAAATATTATTTTTAAATTTCTAATATTTATTAAGTCTATATAAATATATATATATATAATTACTAATTATAATTATTATTAGTAGCTCTATTGGACCAACCACCATTAGTTTTAGATTTTTTATGATACTTAGATCCAACTCTAGAATTAAAATTATGATAAATATCATATTTGGATTTAATCATTTTTATTTTATATGATGATGATTTATTCCAGTTCATAGTATTCTTTTGTTTATTATAAAAATTAAAGTAAATAATTATATAAATGATATTTTCATATACTAGATTCATAATTATTATTATTTCAATTTTGTTGTTGTTATAGATTATATTACTAAATATAAATATATCTGTGATCAATTTTTATTAAATATCTCTTATATATATATTGATTAATAAATTAATAGAAAAATTTATCTATTATGTTATTTTATAAAAAATACATGAGATTATTTATACTATAATATGTAATATATATAACTTATCTTTTCGAAAATTATTATAATTTAATCAAAAGTCATATTTAGTATAAAATTATTATTAAATTCTCTTTCTAATCCAATAAAATGAATTTTATGTATACAAGAATTAGTAGTAAACCATTCTCTATTATCAATAATGCAGTCAATACAGTCTCTAAGAGTAATAAAATCTAATTCTTGTTTGTTGATAGTTCTTGTAAATATTGGTAAATTTAATTGAGAATTAAAACAAGCACAATTTTTTTCGAAATATAAATTTATGTTATTTGATGTAGATAAAATAGTATTTAATTCATTTTCATTAAAATATAATTCAACAGGACAATCAGGAAAAATTTGATGCATTCTAAAATTAATTAGTTCCTTATTTTCCTTCTTATTACACCTGTTTTGAAATAAATGGGACACTTTTATTTTTTTGATATAAAAATTATTTAAAATTTTATTATAAATATTATTTATTTATATTTTATAACAATGAGACTTAAAAGTGAATTATATTCTAAAGAACAAGAAGACTTAGAAGAAAAATTGATACAAATTTTAAATTTAGATGAAAAAAAAAGTATTACACTATATGAATTAGATAAAGATATTGAAAAACAACAAAAAATATTAGATTTAATTCCAGAAATAAAAAAATATTATAGTTCTTCTAAAATACCAGGTGCTTATTATTATTCAACAGACAGAATTGTAAGACCTTGGTTATCAATTATAAAATATTTAACAAAAAATAAATTTGAAATGTATTCAACTGATTATAGAACTATAATTGATAACAAAAAAATAAGAACTAAAAAATATATATTTTTAGAAAAATAAAAATATACTTAAAGACCGATATTTACTTAAAGCTAAGATGCGCTCATATATAAAAAATAAAAATATTATAATAATATAAAAATGATAATCCCTAAAAAACCTCCAGATATTTATAAAACTTATAAAAATTCTTATAGAAATATCATTAAAGATATTGATATTAGTTTAAAAATTAATGATGCTATTTATAGAACTAATCAAATTATTACCAGAACTTATAGATTTCTTAGATTATATCTCATATCTAAAAATACTATAAATTTTGATTTTAATGATAAACAAAATACACAACTATTAGATAATCTTATTAGAGATACTTTTGTTGCTATTTGTAGAAAGGGACAAGGTAAAAGAAGGACTATTAATCCAGTTATACAAGAATTTTATACTAATGAATATCTACCATTACAAACTAAAACATATCTATTAGATAAAGTTAATCTTAACCAAATTCTTAATTATGAAACTGAAAAAATGATTACCTGTTATAAAAATAATATAGTAGCAAATTATTTTACATACTTATTTAGATTTGTCAATACTGTTTTCGATATTAAAGAAAACCAAGAGTATAATTCAATTACAAATGAAGAAGATAAGAAAATTTTTAAGAAACAATATTTTACTGAATTAAAGAAAGTAAAACAAGATTTAATAAAAAATACTTTAACATCATTACCAGAATATCATAATTGGATTACAAATATAAGAACTCATATAATACCAAACTTAGAAGAAGAAAGTATTCATTTAGATATTAAAATTAATCCTTTGAAATATATTTCCGGTTTAAAATATATGATTGGATATTTAGAAGAAAGAGATAAAAAATTATTTCAAATATTTCCTTTAAGAAATAATATTTGTTTGAAACACATTGACATCGATACAAAAACTTTGGTTGAATTAAGCGACTTAAAAAATAAGAAACAATATTTAGATGCTATTAAAGAAAATAAGAATTTTTTATGGAATAACTTCTTAAAAATGAAATATATGAAAAAAAGAGGGAATTATATTTTTAATGATAGGATACAAACAGACGGAGTTTCAGTTTCTTTATCCTATATTGATAATTTACATTATGGAAAGAAAAATGTCAAACAGAAGAAATTTAAAGGAATTGAATTTCCTTATATTGATGAAGTTAATTATGAAGAATTACAAAAGGACTATAAAGAAAATAATTATGTCTTTATTGATCCGGGAAAAATTCAGCTTTTATATATGAAAGATAAAAATAATAAGTATTTAAGATATACCAATTCTCAAAGACTTAAAGAAACCGAAAGATTAAAAATCCAAAGTCAATTAGAAAAAATTAAGAACAAATATAATATCCAAGAAATAGAAAGTCAATTAAGCACTTTTAATTCTAAAACTTTAAATTATGAATTGTTTAAAGAATTTATAAAAAAGAAAGAAGAGTTAGACGAAATATTATTAGGTTTTTATTCTCAAAAATTTCTAAGAAAATTTAATAGAAGAAGATATATCAATAAACAACGCCACGAACAAAAAATTATAAATAATATTAAAGAAACATTTGGAGAAAATCCAAGACTTGTAATAGGTAATTGGAATATTCAAAAACAAATGAGGAATTTTATTTCTACTCCTTGTTTAGGATTGAAAAGATTATTAGCTAAAAATTTTAAAGTTTTAACTATTGACGAGTTTAGAACATCTTGTGTAAGTCATTTAGATAATACAAGAGTTGATAATTTAAAAATTAACGGTAAGAAAATACATCCAGTCTTAATGCTAACGCAGAAAAATAATAGAATGGGTTGTATTTCAAGAGATAAAAATGCTGTTCTAAACTTTGATAGAATTTTCCAACAATATCTAATAGACCAAAGTCGTCCTTTGGTTTTTAGACGCGATTACCAGCTACCACCCCAATGAAGGCATAGAGATTGGCGATAAGGTAGTTTTCAAAGCCGGCTTACTGTAAGCCGTGATTGTTATTGCAGTAAGGAGTCATTAGATTCCTTATAATCCTGTTTTGTTTTTTTTTTGGTTCCCAGTGTCCCATTTATTTCAAAACAGGTGTAATATGATAATCATTTTGTAATAAAGAATATATAGAATCTGACTCATCTAAATCAAAATAGAATGATATTGATGATAAACTATTATTATTTGAATTTTTAGAAGAATAATATTCTGAATTTGGACTATTATTCATATTGTAATACAATAATTATAAATTATTATTTGTATTTATTTCAAATTTTTTTTTATAAATATTAAATAGTAGAATAATAATTATTTAGTTCTATTCTAGCTTTATTAATAGCAATATTTATATTATTAATAAATTCTAGATTAATAATATAAATATTACTTTTACTAATATTTATATTATTATCTAATTGATTTGATTGATAATTTAATATAGCTGCAATATTATATAATCCTAATAATAGAGCTCCGCCTTTAAGATTATGATAAATATTTTTAAGATCAAATATATTGTTATTTAGATAAATTTTTTTTAATTGATTATTAATTTCTATAATAAATTCTTCGAATAAAGATTTATAAAAATTATAATCGTTGTCGGTTAATTCAGTAACAGTATTCCAGTTAATAATTATATCAGAATCTATAAATTTATTATTATTAATTACATAATCTAAATTATTATTCATCATCATATAAATGATTAAATAAATAATTTATATTATGAATAATAAAATAGAAATAATATTTATAATAATGATACTAATTTCGATTATGCTAATATATAATATATATAAAAAAAAGTTTAATAATTTTAAGTTAGATAGATTATCTTTAATTTTATATTTAATAGTATTATTAACATTAATATCAATACTATATATTTTTTATATAAAATATAAAATGTATAAAAAAACAACAAAAAAATCTATTTTAAAAAAAAACTCATCTTATAAAAAACCAAAAAAAAAAATATCTTGGAAATTAGATGATAATATTTATAATAATATTGTATATAAATCAACTAAAAAAAAAATAGGTACTAGTACAAAAGAAATGCAAGAAATAATAAAAAATAATAGACATCTAATCGAATTAAATAATAATATAGCATATTACAAAGGTTTACAAAATGCTTTATCAATATAATTTATAGAATATCAAATAGATTGGTAATTTCTATTGGTTTTAATTCAAAATATTCAGAATTGTTTTTAAGATGTATATTAGTATAATCAACAACTTCTTTAAGTTCATTTTTAATAATAGCTTCAATTTTATCTCCGGATATACAATTAAGAATTAATTTTAATAAATCATTTATAATATCTGCTGTAGTATTAAGAATTTCATAATCAATTTTTTCTTTTTCGAATTTTTTATATCTCATATGTAATATTTTTTTCATGGAATCTTCTGTAATTTCTTTTCTAAGAAATTTAATTCTTAAATCTAAATTATTATTTTTAATAGGAATTCTTCTATAATTTTTAAAATTATATAAATTTCTGGTTAATATACCCATGTTATTTACATGTCTAATTAAATATCTAATATTTCTAAATTTTTCAGTTATTTGCCATTGTGTAACTAAACAATTATTATTATCTTGGTTATTAATTCTATTTAAGTAAGCTATACGCATTTCAGGATGTCTTTCATAAAACATATATGCTTCAGGATTATGAATAATACCCTTTTCAATAATTCCAGTTATCCAATTAAATGCTGTACCACAATTTGTATTTGTACAAAAAAGTTGATTGCATCCGCTTCTTTTTGAAATCATAGTTCCACATTTAGGACAAGGTTTCGATTGTCTTTTTATTTCTTTGACAGTAGCTTTTAACTCTTCATTACATTGATGATTATTTGTGTTTTGATAAATTTCTTCAAAACAGTCTTTGCAAAAGTGTTTTTCACAAATTTGACATTTATACTTTAAATTTAAAAATCCATTGCAATTTTCGCTAGGACATTTATATTTATATTCGTTATGTAGTTTTATTGTACTATTATTTAATAAATTTAATTCTGCTGTATGTCGAAAAATCTGCTCATTTAATGCCATTATTATTTGTTTTTTTTCGATTATTTTATTTTTTCTATCGATTTCATCTAATGCTTCATTTAATTTAGACATTTCTTTTGAATATAGAATTTCTTTACAATGTTCTTTATATATATTTAATCTCCATTTTTTTGAAAAAGTAAATATAAAATCACTAGTCAATATTGTATGTCTACATGACATACAATGAGGTTCAGAAGAGGTATTTATAAGATATTTTTGCATACAATCAACACAGCATGTTTTCATTTCACATTCTTTATTTTTACAAATAAAGAAATTTTTTTTATTATCACAACAAATAATACAATCCATATTTAAATTGATTAAGTAAGTTATAATATTAACTTAATTTATTTTTCAAATTTTTTTTTTTTTTATTATTTAGAATTTTTGGAGTATGTTTAATAATACTTAATTTAATTACGTCCTTTTTATTATACATTAGACTTAATCTAATTTGATTAGTAAATATATATGGAGATAAATTAGTTAAATCATTCCATTCTAAAAACCACTCATCAATAGCATTAATACTAGAGATAAAAATATGTTTTTGATGTTTACAAATTAATTTAAAATTTGTATTTGGTATAATCATAGAATGGCATGAACATGATATATTATCTATATATTTACTGTTCGTAAAATTTAAAAATTTCCAAAGTTTTTGTATATTTTTATTATAATATTTTGATATTTGCGAGATTTTAGATAATATTTGTATATTATAGATATTATTTGATAATATTAAATCCAAAATATCATTATTCATGTTTAATATATAATATAATTAAAAAATATAATTTTATCAAATTTTAGATTTAATAACTAAAAGATTTAGAACGAGTTAACATATTATTAGGAATAGACCAATTTTCAGTATTACATCTACTATTAATAAATGTAGTAGCTTTCTTTCTATTTTTTAATATTTGTTTATTCCAAAATAATATATCATTATTACTATTATTGTCATTATCATTATCATTATTAGGTATATTTTTATTAAAAAATTCTTTTGAATAGATAGGAATATATAAAGAATTATTCATTAAATAAGTACAATTATTATATAATTTAGAGCCAAATGATGATGCTCGTATCATATTTGTTTTTATTTTTTTATTAGAATAAATATTTGCATAGTTAATATTTCTTTTTCTTTCTTTGATCAAAGAAACATCATCTAAAATACGTATAAAATTATTATTTATAATACGATATTTATTATCATAATTAATATTTTTAACCCTATTTTTAATAATAGGCGTATTTTCTGAGATTTGTAAAATTGGCTTTACTACAGAAAAATTATTTTGATAATTAAAATTTTTACTTCTTTTTTGAAGTAAAATACTATTTTTATAAATATCTAAAGGTGGTTTTGATATAATAAAATTATTTTGATAACTAGTATATTCTCTTTGTCTTTTAAAATGATTAGTATGTATATTTTGATTCATTATTATTTTACAATATATATTATATTATTTTTAAATAACTTTTTAAATAAGTTTTATATTTCTTTAAATATAAAAAATTATTTAAGTCTATATAACAATAATAATATAAATATTAAACTAAATAAAAAACTTTAAAACATACATATGGAATTAACAAAATTATTAATATCAAATGCTAATAATATTACAAATATTATACAAATAGCAGATATACATATTAGAACCGGGAATCAAACACAATGTAGATTCGACGAATATTTAAATGTATTTGAAAATCTTGTTATTAATTTAAAAACACTAGAATGTATAAAAAAAAATACTGCTATAATTATAATATGTGGTGATATATTTCATAATAAAAGTAAAGTAGAATCTCATGGTATTTATTTATTTAATTATTTATTAAAAACATTAGCTGAAATTGCACCAGTTATTATAATACAAGGAAATCATGATTTTGTACAATCAGAATTAGAAGAATTAGATATGTTATCTGCATGCTTACATAATCCTATTAAAAATGTATATTACTTAGAAAAAACTGGATTATATATAGTAGGTAACATAGGTTTTGGGTTAGTTTCTATAAAAGATGTTTTACAAAAAGGTGCTACATCTGGACAAATTGAGGAGCTTCCTTCATTTCCTGATTCGACTAATTTTCCTGATAATATAAAAACTAAAATAGGTTTATTTCATGGAACAATAATTAATAGTAAATTAGATAATTACACATGTTCTACAAAAGGAGTTCCTTTTGAATGGTTTAATGATTATGATTATATTTTATTAGGAGATATTCATTTGCAATCAATTTATCAAAATAAAAAATTAATCGAAAATTATGATAATATAAATATTAATAATATAATGACATTTGCTTATTCAGGATCTTTAATTCAACAAAATTTTGGTGAAAATCCTGTTAATCATGGATATCTATTGTGGAATTTAAAAGATTTTCTTATAACTAGTCATAAAATATATAATCCATTCCGATTTATAAAAATTCAATTGAAGAATTCTGAATGGGTTTTAACATTTAAAAATAATATGTCACTAAATACATTCCTAACAAATGATTGTCCAAAATATTTAAAAATAAGAATAATAGGACATTCTACTTTTAATGATATTATTAATCTTAAAAGTTTATTAAATATACATAATATTTTAAATTATGAATTTAATAGTCAACTTTTAAACTATGTTGACTATATTGATAACCAAAATAATCAAAATATCCATAATAATACTAAAATGAATATAGAAGATATAACTGAATTTAATTCTAAAGATACCTGGATACAATTTATTAAAGAAAAAAATACATTAAAAAATATTAATATAAATTGGGAGAAATGGATAAATAATCCAGAACTATTAAAAATAGATTTAAAAGATAAATTTTCCTATTTTAATAATAATATTATAGAGAAAATAAAAAAAAAAAATATAGAAATTGATATTGCCATTAATAAATTTAAACAAACATTTGATAATATTATTATTAAGAATACAATTCATTTGTCTTATATTAAATTTGCTTGGTTATTATGTTTTAATAATAATTCTTATTTTAATTTTGATAATTTAAATTCTAATATTGGTTTAATATCAGCACAAAATGGTTATGGTAAATCATCTTTTTTAGAAGTTATTTGTTTAGGTTTATTTGGTCAATCAATACCGTCTAGATATAATAAATCATATTCTTCTAGTGTTATATCTAAACAAAAACCAAAAGAAGATATAAGTTATACACAAATAGTGTTTGTTATTGCAAATATTAAATATATTTTATGTAGAACATATGACAATCAATCATATGATAAAAATAAACTTATTATTAAAAATGTTAATCTATTTGTACTAAATCATGATGGTTCTAGTAAATTAATTTATTCTGGAACAAATGCTGTTAATGAATGGATTAAAAATAATATAGGTGATATTAACAATTTTTTATTATCTTGTATGATTACACAAAATCAAGATCTTGATTTTTTTTCAATAAAATCAGATGATCAAATACAATTATTAGACAAATGTTTAAAATTTGATTCTATAAATACTTTAACAAATTTATTTAAAATAGTTAGTAATTCTTATAAATATATTTTAGATCATTTAGATACTGTATTTAATGAGGAGAATAAAAATAACAAATATTTATCTAACGAAAATGTTCGTGAAATAGAAGAATTGAATAAATATATATTAATGAATGAAAATATTATTAACACTTTAGAAAATGAATATAATAATATTTTTGAAACTTGGCATGATTTTTCTATACATGATATTGAATTAAATGATGTAGATATTGATGCTAATATACAATCATTGCAAATAAAAATTAAAGAGTTTGATAATATAATTAATGATTATTCAGATTCTTATTATGAAGAATTACTTGTAAAAAAAGGATATTATGAAAATCAATTATTAGATTTAAAACAATATAATAATGATAATATAAGCATAACTTCTGATAAAATATTAATTATATTAGATAATCTTGAAAAAAATAAACCAACTAAACCTATAAAATCTCAAGAAATTATAAATAAAAATAATAAAGACTATCTAATATGGAAATTAAATTGGGATAAATTTACTGAAATTAATGATAAATATAATATAGATGTAATAAAAGAAGATATTAATTTAATAGATAATAATATTAAAATATTTTATAAAGAATTACAAAATATAATCTTACCATGTAATAAACCAAATAAAACTTTATATGATTATAATATTTGGTTAGAATTATATAATAAAAAAAATAAGTTAAACAATAATACATATGGGTCTATTAATGAATTAATTAATATTTGTAAAAATAATCCGATTAATAAACCAACTATATCTAAATTAATTCTAGAAAATAATAAAGAAGAATTATTTCATGAAATGAGTATATATCTTACAGAAGAATTTTCAAATATACAACTAAATTCTAGTGATATTATTAACGCAAAAAATAATATAGAAAAAGAAAATTTTGAAATTAATACAAAATTTAATAATATTGAGAATTTAATTACTAATTTAGAAATATTAGAACAATCTTTACTTAATAATCTTAATAATTTAGAAAGAGTAATAAAACCAAAATTATCTCTAAATGACTGTATATATAAAATAGACAAAATAAAAAAAATAAAAGTAACTCATGACTTAATTTCTAGATATATTACATTAAATAATATATTAGAATCTGTTACAGATTCTATCAAAGACGTACCTTATAATCCTAATTGTGAATGTTGCAATAAAAATCCTTTAAGAATTCAACTTAACAATGTATCTAAAGAAATTACTGAAATCAAGAATAATTTAAATAATGATGATGATATTGAACTACTTGTTAAAATGTTTGAATCTAATCAGAATGAAATTAATAAAGAAAATTATTATAATGAATTAATTAAAGATTGGAATAATTATAATATATTTATTACAAAATTCGATAGAATTAACATTGAGCTAGAAAAAATAAGATTTGATCTTAGATTTAATAGAAATAAATATAAATTATTAACTACTAAAAAAGAAAATTCTATATCTAAATTAAGAAAAATAGAATATATATATAATAGTTATGAAAGATGGAATAATACTAAAATTTTTATTCAAAATCAATTAGATTTATGGGATATTTATGATACATATAAAGATAAACATGAAACATTAGAAGAATGGTTAAAATTAAATAACGAGAAAAATGAATGGGAAAATATTATTAAAGATATACAATTATATGATACTTTTATTAAAAATAGGGAATTTATTAATAATAACATAGATAAATTACAAAAAGAATATAAATTAAAACAAGATATATATATACAATTAACTAAATTTATAAAAGAACAAAATGAATGGAATAAAATTAATAGTGAAAACAAAATTATTAATGATAAATGGATCGAATGGAATAATTGGTATGATAAATATAATAAATTTAAATATTTAGACTTATCTAATAATTATACTTTATTACAAAATGAAATATCTAGTATTAAAGAAATAAAAATACTTAATGATAATTTAAAATATTGGAATAATATAAAATCGTTAAAACCACAATATAATAAAAAGAAGGAGTTAAAAATACTTATTAAAGATAAAAATAATATTTTAGTTAAATATAAACAACAACTTGCTGTTATACAAAAAGAATTTAGTATTTATAAAGAACATTTTGAAAAAAGTAAAGAAATTAGTAAAATAATTGAAGAACTTAATTATAAACTAAATATTCTTAATTTATTATCTAATTCTTTTATTGATTATAGAACTTGGTTATATAAATATAAGGTAATACCTAAAATAGTATCATATACCAATATTTTAGTTAAATCTGTTTGTAATAATAATATTATTCAATTATCTGGAGAAATTAATAGTAATAATACTCTATCTTGGTTCTTAAAAGATGGATTAAATACAATTACATTTGATAAAGCATCTGGATTTCAAAAATTTTTGATAGGAATTTCGATTAGGATTTCCTTATCATATATAGGAGCTTCAACAGTATTATGTCGGCAATTATTTATAGATGAAGGTTTTTCTTCTTGTGATAATAATCATTTACAAAAAATACCTGATTTTATTCATAGTTTATTAAATTTATATGACTCTATTTTAATTGTCAGTCATCTTAATAATATTCAAGAATCAGCTGATATTTCAATTCCGATAGAAAGAGAAAATTCAATTAGTAGTATTAAATATGGTGATTATATAAATTTAGAAATAAAGAAAACTAGAAAGAAAAAAATATTATCATAGTTATTTTATATAATAATATGCTTAAAAATAATTTCAATAGTATAATATTCCTTTATTATGTCATTCAATCTTATATAAAGTGCAATGTAGATTTTCACTAATCTTACAACATTTAAAAGTAGTTATAGTATAATTATCAAATTTATCTAAATTTAAGTATTCATTTTTAGTATTGATACTATTTATTACTGTTTTTTTTCCTTTGAATATATTCATTATATTATTTATTAATTCTTGATAATCTTCTCTTGGTTGATTAGTTTCGTAACTTATATAACTACAGCCAGAATTTGGTGTTATATGTATAGTATAATAATATTCATCTATCAAACCATTTAAACTAAAACCGCACGGAGTAAAATCATATGAATCTTTTATAATAGAATTTGGTAAAATATTATTAATAATATCTCCTCTGTTAGATAAATTCTCTTTACAAAATAATTTTGCTATTTCTTCATCAATATCATATATCATAATTTTTAAAATGTTATTTGATATTTTATTATCTATTTTCCAATATATATTTGGAATAGCTTCATATATAAATAAATGATCATTATTACTATCACCAATTATATTATAGTAAGATATATCACAATTTTTATTTATTTCATAATTATAGGCTAAATAATCTAATTCTTGATTAAGTGATTGATGTGGATAATATTGTTTTTCTTGGAACAGTAATTTATTTCTATAATAGATTATTGAAAGAGGTTTTAACAGTAATTTTTTATTAGCTATTTCAATAATTAAATCTATTGCTTTTAAAAGGGTAGTAGAACCGCAAGTCATTAAAATAATTTTAAATGGATATACAAAAAGACTAGATTCACTCAAAATATACGCATCAAAATAATCATTACTAGTTTTTGTTAGAATAGTACATTGAACATTTCGGCATATTTCACTTAAATCTTCATAAGTTAATTGACGACATCCAATAGAATGTTCTTGATTTATAAAATTTATTAAAATATGTTTTTCTAGTCCTTCGAATTCTAGTTCGTTATTTTCGTACATATTTAATTAATAATATTTAAATATTTTTTAAATATTATTAAATTTTATTTTTATTTATTTTAAGTTATTACTAAATTTTGTAGAATACATTCCTTAAACTCTTCATCTATATTCATTGTCTCTATCACTAATTTATTTAATTCCTTTATATTATTCTTTCCATTTCTTTTTATTAAATCTGTTACTATTTTTTTTATTTTGGTTATTTCACTCTTTGGAATTGCTAATTTTTCATATTGATTTCGACATTTTTCTTCTATTGTATATTCTTCATCATCATTTTCTAATATATCACAATTCATTTTCTCATAACAATAGGGTTTTACATCAAATATTCCTATAAATCTAAAATATTCTTCTAATGATTCTTTATATCTAGCAATTTCCCTATAATTTATAAAACCTGTTTGACCATAGATTTTCTTTAATAAATATAATTCATATTGATATAAATAACTATCTTGAATTAATTGAATTAGTTCTTTTACACCTATATCTAATAAAAAAGATTCCCATTTACCCTTATATAATTTTAATTTATTCAAATCAGTATCATATAATACATTACAATGTTCAAAGTTATCTGCTACATTTGTTATTGTATCTACTATATTTAGAAAATTTTCTTCTTTTAAAGTAAATCCATATTTATACACATCCTTTTCTAATCTTTTAATTTCTCTTATATATTTATCTTCAATACTAAATTCTAGTCCCATTAGTTCTATTTTCTTATGTTCTGTAATTTTATTTAATTTATCCATTGTATCTAATTTATTTATATAGTTATTCATAGTATTATTATTAATGATAGTTTGATTATAAATTGTTTGAGGATTTTGTATATTTTCTTTCTTTGGTATTTTATATATTCTATTTTCTAAAATTTTTTCTTTTATTTCATCAGTTAATAGAATATCATTTTTAGAACCCGGACATTGTTTTTTTCTTTTATAAAGATGATTTCTCATATTAAATTTATCTTTAGTATGATAATTACATCTAGGACAAGTATATGGTATTATTTCCATTTTTGAATATATTATGTATTTTATTTTTAAATAACTTTTTTTTTTCAGGCATTTTCAGGAAAATTAATGATTTAAAAGGAATTAGGACAATACAGGAAATATTAGGTTTTTCTAGGAATTATTAGGTTTTTTCAGGAGTATTAGTATTAATTACAATACTACATCTAATACATACTTATGTATCAACTATAAATTCATATAAATATCTATAAATAAAAAAAAAATTTATGTTATAAATAATTTCATAAATACTTTTATATTTTACATACTTATTATAAAAAATCCTACATTTTATAAATTAATCCTTTTATTTTAATAGTAAATCCTATTTATTATATAGCCCTATTAATTTAATAGTATTTCCTATTAGTTTAAAAAGGATTATTAATATACTATTAACAGATAATAATTACCTTTAATATTTTAGGGGGATGGGGGAATTTCTCTAGATACCTATTAAAATTATAATAAATTACTTATATATTAGATATATACTAAATTTAATAGATACATTTAAAATTTATATAGTACTATAATAAAAAAAAATAAAAAAATATAATCTATAATAAATATGTCTAAAAGTGTAATTTTACCATCATTAAGATTTCTTCAAGATTTTAGTTCTGCAGAAAGTAGTTCAAATAATAATTCTACCAAACCACGTAAATCACGTAAAAGACCTTTATCAGTTAGTTCAAAATCATCTACTAATAGTTTAGAGAAATTAATAGATACACAAAAAAAGAATGAAAATACTATTAATCAATTATTAAGAAAACAAGCTGAGACTGTAAAAATATTAGAAGATAAGGCACGTAGCGAAGCATCTTTTAGAAAATTATTAAAAAAACAGAAAGAAGCAGTTAAAAAATTAGAAGATAAAGTAAGAAATAATGCAAAAAAACTTCAAAAATTTAATAAATAAATTAATAATATTTAATTGTAGAGCCGACATAGCCTAAATTTGGATTTCCAGATCGTCCTACTAATTCTCTTTGACAACTAAAACATTTAGTAGGATTAGAAGACCAAGCTTCTTCATCAGATAATTGTGCTTCACAACTGTAACAAGAGGATTTATGATTAAGAACTTGTTTATTAAATTTTGGATCTATAACTTCATTTTTTTCAGATTTCTTATAATTTCTAAGAACTGTAAAAAGAAAGTATGATAAAACTAATATAATTAGAATAAGAAATACAATAAAACTATTGAATAAATATTTTTTCATATTTATTATTATAAAATATAATTTATAATATCTAATACAAATATTTATATATATATTGAGTTAAAAAACATTATTATTAGATAAATATTTAGTTTATTTTTAAAATTTATATTTATTAACAATAATATAAATATTATAAATGATTAATATTAATCAAAATGAAATAATATTAATAAATGTAGGGAATCATCAATCTTATATAACTGATAATATAAAAAATTTACAATTATTAAATAATAATAATATAACAGTTATAACAGAACCAGATTTTTTTAAATATTTTGAAGATTTTAATATTAATTTAGTAAGTACTAATGATATAGATATTGATAATTTTGAAATAAAAAATAAGTTAGATCCTATATTTAGAAATGGATTTTGGAGATATGCTTCGAAAAGAATATTTTATCTTTATTATTATATGAAAAAATACGAAAAAAAAAATTGTTATCATATTGAAAATGATGTAATGATTTATAGTAATTTATCAGATTTTAATATTGATAGTGATAGAATATTAATAACAATGGATACATTTCAAAGATGTGTACCAGGAATTCTTTTTATTCCAAATTCAAATAATTTAGAATTAATAATAAATAATTGGGATCATAATTTAAATGATATGGATAATATAGGAAGAGTTTATAATTATAATAAAAATTTATTTAATACTTTTCCTATTATAAAAAAAAATAGTTTATATAATGAAAGTAATATATTTACAAATAATTTTGATAAATTTAATTCTATATTTGATGCAGCAGCAATAGGTCAATATTTAGGAGGCATAGATCCTAGAAATTCACCAGGTAATACAGTAGGTTTTGTAAATGGTGAATGTATAGTAAAATATCCGGTATATAAATTTTACTGGAAAAAGGATTTAAAAAATAATTTATATTTACCTTATATTTTAATTGATGATACTTTGATATTAATAAATAATCTTCATATACACAGTAAAAATTTATATAATTTTATAAGTTCTAAACCTATAGAAAATAATATAATAAAATATTTATGATAATGAATATAATAACAGGAGAAAAAATTGAATTATCTTGCGAAATAATAATAGGTAATAAAGAAGATTTTAATTTCAATCCGAATTTAATAAGATTAAAAACAAACAGTATATTTATAGAATTATTAAGTATAAATAATATTATTAATAATAACTACAAAGTTTATTGTTATACTCATTTATTAGAACATCTTGATTTATTAATATCAAAATTAAAATTTTTTGAAAATAAATTTATATTATTATTTCATAACTCAGATCATAATTTTAATAAAGAACATTTAGTATTATTTGATAAATTACCTTTATTAGAAAATATTTATACACAAAATATGAATGTAACAAATAATAAAGTATTTCCATTACCTATAGGAATAGCTAATTCTATGTGGCCACATGGTAATTTAAATAATTGGAACATAATATTAAAAAAACAAATAAAAAAGGAAAATATGATATTTTTTAACTTTTCTATAAATACAAACAGAAAAATAAGATTAGAATGTTATAATAAAATTATTTCAAAAAATATAAAATTTATACAAAATATTACAAATCAACTAAATTATTTAGATTTGTTAGGAACTTATAAATTTTGTATATGTCCAGAAGGTAATGGAATAGATACACACAGATTTTGGGAATGTTTATATTTAAAAGTTATACCAATTTGTTTGAATAGTCATTTAATTAATCATTATTCAAAAATATTTCCGATAATAATATTAGATAATTGGGAAGATTTAGATATTAATAATTTAAATTATGATAATTATAGTTGGAATAACTATAAAAAATTAGATTTTATAAATTTACTTAATAATAATTATAAAATGATATAATATTGTAACGTTATATATCTAAAAATAATTTAATATAATAAATTAAATTAGAATGTTTGATATAGTAATTTTAGTAGGGCCAAATGATATCGATATAATTAACAAACAAATAGAATTTACAAAAAAAAATATAATTGGATATAGAAAAATTTATATTATTTCAAATTATATAAGTAAAAATATAGAAGGATGTGAAATAATAAGTGAAAAAATATTTGAATTTAATAATGATGATGTTATACAATATATGGGTAATATAAATAGAACTAAATGGTATTTACAACAATTATTTAAATTATATGTATATAAATGTATCCCAGATTTATTAGATAAATATTTAGTTATTGATTCTGATACATTTTTTATAAAACCAACAACATTTATATCTGATGATAATATAGCATTATTTAATGTAGGTAGTGAATATCACATTCCATATTTTGAACATATGAAAAAATTACATCCATCATTAGTAAAAGTTATACCACAATATTCTGGTATAAGTCATCATATGTTATTTGAAAAACAATATTTATCACATTTATTCAAATTAGTAGAAGAAAATAATGATAATCAAGAATTTTGGAAAATATTTTTAAACTCAATTAATCCTAATGAATATAATAATTCAGGTGCTTCTGAATATGAATTATATTTTAATTTTATGTTAATTTATTATCCTGATAATATTCGAATCAGAATATTAAATTTTAAAAATGTAGAAAATTTGGATATTATTAATTATGTAGAAAATCCATATAATTATGTAGCATATCACTGGTATTTACGATAACACAAATTCGTTAATATTTAAAATTTTTTATTACTTAATATAATAATATTATGAATACTATTAATGAATTAGTTTATGATACAAAATATGATATTAAAAATAACAATATAAATTATGTTGGTTTAATTAATACAATTAATAATAATTATGAAAATATTTTAGATATAAATTTTTTAAAAATTATGCAAGCTCCTTTTTCGATAGAAAATAAATTATTATATAACACAAAATATAATTTTATAGTTTATAATACAAAATATAATATCAAAAATAATAATACGAATAATACTAATAATAATACTAATAATAATACTAATAATAATACTAATAATAATACTAATAATAATACTAATAATAATACTAATAATAATACAAATAATAATATGAATAGTGTTGGTATATCTCTCGGATGGAATTGTGAAGCTGCAACTTATGGTGTTAAACATAATATTAGAAGTAGAAAAATAAATGGATATATGACATGTCCGTTTGATGAATGTGTTACAAATTATGTAGGTTTAATTAATTGTATTAATGATAATTTTAAATATTTTTTAGATATAAATTTTTTAAAAATTATAAAAGCTCCATTTTCAACAGGAAATACTGTTAAATGCGGAGACGAATTGTTATATAATACAAAATATAATTTTATGTTTAATCATGAATCTCCAGGACATGGAAATTTATATATAAAACAAAATTGGAGTGGAGGTAAATATCATTATATCAAAAACAATTTTCAAGAATTTATTAAAAGATATAAAAAGAGAATAGATAATTTTAATAAATATTTAAATGATAAAGATACTCAAATAACATTTATATTGTCTAGATGTAATCATAATATAATAGAACTAGAGAAAGTATTAAAAATAAAATATCCTCAAAAAAAAATAAATATAATTAAAATTACACCAACAAATGATAAAAATTTTATTAGAGAGAATTTACAATTATGTAATGTACAAAAACAAGATATTGATGAGGAACTAAAATCTTATTACTAAAATATTAAATTATGGTAATTTTATAAATAATAAAAAAAATAAATATAAATATTAAAATAAAAATAAATGAATGATTATGGATTTATTATGACAAGACATGTTACTAATGAAATAACTAATAAATATTGGATAGAAGCTTATAATTGCATTAGAAATATTCATACAGATATACCAATAATAATAATCGATAATAATAGTGATCTTAATTATCTTACTAATGAAAATAATTTGAAATTAGTTAATTGTACTATAATTAAATGTGAATTTTATGAAGCAAGATTATTAACAGCTTATTATTATTTTTATAAATTAAAACCATTTAAAAAAGCTATTATTATACATGATTCCGTTTTTGTACATACATTTTTAGATTTTTCATCTATAAATGATATAAAATTTTTGTGGGATTTTAAATTTCATGGGGCTGATTTAGTTGCATTAGAAAAAGTTTTAATCAATTCATTAAATAATAATAATGAATTACATGTATTGCATGATAATAAAAATTCGTGGAATGGTTGTATGGGTGTAATGTCTGTTATAACTTTAGAATTTTTAGAAAAAATTGAATCAAAATATAATATATTTAATATGATTAAAATTATAAATAATAATTTATATAATCAAGCTTTAGAAAGAGTGTTTGCAGTAATATGTACAAATGAAATTCCAGAATTAAAACACAGAGATAGTTTAATAGGCGATGTAGAACTTATAGGATTTAGATGGGATTATAAATTTGATAATTATATTGCTGACAAAAATAATAATATAATAATATATCCTTATGTTAAAGTACTAACCACGAGACTATAAAATTTATAAAATTTCGGATAATTCTCTTATAAATAAATTATAATTATTTTCTTGTAAATTATAAATATTTTGAGAATGTTCACAAGCATATTTATCTTCTCCACAAAGAACAATAATTTCATTTGGTTTATATGTTTTATTTACTATATCTAGAAAAGGTAATCCTCGGTGACAACTTCCATATATTATAATATCATATTTATGAGAAATAATGTCAGTTTCGATATTATTATCTAAATTATTATTTCTTTTTTTACTATCAATATTATTTGTATAAGATATACCTTTTCCATATAAATTAGAGGTATTTATAAAATCTTTATAAATATGTTCTATTTTAGGAAAATCATGACATTTTTCTCCATATAAATCTTTAAATCCAGTTAATGTTAAACATCTCAAATAGTCTGGAGATAATGCATATTCGTTTAATCCAGATAAAAACAATATATTTTTACAATTTGAATTATTGGTCTTGTTTAATATATATGTTGCTATTGCTCTATTTGATAAATTTTTTTTTATATAATATAATAATTCTTCTATTATTTTATAACATTTATTTATATTATCTATGTCATCAAATGGACTTATTTTATCTTTTAATATGTCGTATATTTTCATAGCTTTTAGTATAATTTTTTTTGGAAATAATATTAATGTATTTTCTGGACATATATCTAAATCTATAAAATATGGAATACATCCGTTAGCCAATATTTCATAATGTCTAAGACAATCTATGCCAGCTTTGGAACATGTTATAGCAAATAGACTTTTTTTATAGTCATTATAATAATCAATTTCATTATTATATATATATGTTGATAAGTCACCAGGTATAATATGAGCACATAATTTAGTTTTTTTTGGAATATAATCTATAATTTTTGATTCATGAATTGAAAAGTTAATAGGATATAAGTTTTTTTTCATAGGATATTTATAAATAAATCATAATAAAATATATATATTTTCTAAACTTATAAAATTTAGTTATTTTTGTATAATATGATTATAAAAAATAAAAAATATTAGTTTTAATTGAATTTTTAGATTTTATTCTTTAGATAATTTCTGAAAAAGAAAAGATGATAAATAAAAAGTCGCTCTAAATCTGCAAAGGTGTAAAATTAACTTACAATATTTCTTAACTTTTTACCAATATTACTATTCCATATATAATATGCTAATATTGCCCCAATAATTTGTGCTGATATATATATAAATAATGTTTTAATATTTATTGAACCACTCATAAACATTACAAAGCTAACAGCTGGATTAAAATTCGCTCCAGAAATATATCTAAATAGATATAGTGCTATTAGAAAATTTAAAGCAATAGGTATTGGTTTATTCCAAATAATAATAGCACTTAATAAAATAAAAGTTCCTAATACTTCACCTAATATTATTTTGAGAATTTAATATATAAGATATTTTATGTAGGTTTAACAGTATATATTATATTATTTAATAACTAATAAATAATATAATATATTTAAATGAAAGAAGATTCACTTTGTA
>JACCDX010546522.1_pt1 | contig 48250 bp, 65 predicted proteins | sample 7449681 | NCBI WGS metagenome assembly JACCDX01 (sample SAMN15323450, study PRJNA562643) | freshwater metagenome | isolation source: river surface water | place: USA:Blue River Watershed | collected 2017-08-18
CATACGAGCACGTGTAGCACCATCCAAACGACGATTAGTAGCTTGCAAGAAAGCCTTATGAGGCACTTGCATAAACTGCAAAACAATCGAAGGAGCTGTCTGGTTATATGGCATATCACCTGCGTGATTCATGTCATAGCTCAAAGCACGTACTTCAGAGTGCATTTGATCTTTAACAGTCACATCAGCAACATTACGCCCTTCTCGTTTGTATTTCTCAAACACAGCAGCAGCGTGTCCTAATGTGTTAGCATATTCGCCCATATCAAAGCCGATACGACGAAGAGCGTTAGGAACAGAAGCCAGAGCTTTAGTAAACTTATTACTGTTATCAGCAGCTTCTAACAATGTACCACGAACCAAGTTCTGCTTATCAACAGCTGCCATTAAGCCAGAGTTATCTACAAACTTAGCAAACTCTTTAATATCGTTAGATGCGTTATCAAGCATACCTGCCTTGTAAGCAGTGTATTGAGAGAAGTATTTAATAACATCTCCGTTGATCCAACCTTGTGGGTTATAAGACCATGTACGAATAACTTGATGAGTTTGAACAATCCATTGACGCAACGGGTTAGTGGCAATGTAAGCCATAAACACACTACCCTTACCTAAACTAGAAACACTTGTTTCAGAGGCAAGTAAAGCAGCACGTTCAGCTTTAGAATACCCACGTGCACCAAACATATCAGCCAACGCATGAAGAGTTGCTTTGAATGTTTGATCCATTCCGTTAATATATCCGTTTTCCAGATAACGCAAATACTCATAAGTAGTACGAGCATCAGCAATAGCTGAAGAAACATTCTCACCTTTAGCACCAATCTCACCCACTTCACGTGGGAATCTAACACCACCCATCCCATCTGACGGCAGGTATTTCTGATACTGATTAAGGAAGCGAGCTTTAGCAGCTTCTAACATCGGACGAGATACTGTACGTCCAGCAACACTCTTGGCTGCATGGATTGCAGAATCTACAGGGCCAACGACATAACTACCTTCACCCAACAAATTCAAACCAGTGGCATCTTCAAGAAGCTTACCACGATGACGTTGAGCAACACGACCAGAGGCTGAGTTAATATCAAACCAGTCGTCTGTGCTTGTACGCATAGCACGATCATCAGCACGTGTCACATAAGACTTATCAGGATTCTGTGCTCGCATACGAGCTGCGAATGCTTCAGCTTCCTTGGTGTCACCTGCAACAGCAACAGCACGACGTAAACCGTTAGCATCAATTTCATCCACAAAGCGAGGAGCCTTGTACTGAACTTGATAATAACCCTCAATACGATTCAATGCTTGATCTGTATCGTTGAGCTTACGCAAGTATTCATCACCGTTGTTACGAACCATGATGTACTCAACTGTGTCTTCACCGAACTGTGTAGGACGACGTAAACGTGCAACATAACCACCATTCTCGTACAAGTCTTTAAGAGCCTGTCCTGATGGATTTAATACCATGTCAGTTGTAGGATCGTAAAGCTTATTAACACCTTGGTAGCTGCCTAATGGACGAGCAAACACATCAGCATTTGCAGACACCAGCTTTTGATAACCTTGAGAGTTCAATGTACGAACCAAGTCAAGATTCTCTAAGTAGTAGTGACCATCCCAGAAATCACGCCAAGACTTAACAGAGTCGATCTCTGCTTTAGTAAATCCACGTGCCATAAGATCAGCTTGATCAAATGGGAGACGCTTAGCGTTAGCTTCACGGATATAGTTATCAACACGTACTTGTTGTGCTTTATCTAATGCTGTGTATTTGTCCGAGAACTGGCTAGCAATTTCAAGCATAAGCTTTTCAAATGCAGCAGCTTTGTCAGAAGCAACAGTAGCAGCACCAGTGTAGATTGGATGCAACATAGAAGCAGCATCAAACAACCAACGAGAAGCAGAACCTTTAGAGTTACTCACCAGTGGTAAACGATCTAACCAGTTACGCTTAACATCGAAGATTTCCCAGTTAGTTACGTCTGTAGGGTCAAGCTCTTGACTGGTCTCTACGCGTACCAGATAGTTATCTTCAACACCTTTAACATCTTCCAGCTTAACTGGAACGTGATCAAGACCTTCTTTACGCAAAACAGTAATCTGTTCTGGCATAATACCTTGATGACGTAGAGCATACATAGCTTGCTTAACAGCTTGTTCTGCGTTAAGGAATGAACCTTCAGGTGTTCCGTACACAGCAGCAATCTTATATTGGTTGCCATCAAGACGGAAAGAACTCATGTTCTCCATCATTTGCAAACCAGAAGCAGCTTTAAACTCGTTAACCTTATTAGCTGTAGCAGCAGCCTTCTCAGCTTCTGTATATTCCAAAGCACCAGATGTATGTGCAGCAGCAATAACCTCTTCTGGAATATCCATTGAGTTACGTACACCACGCTGAATGTCAACAGGCTTAGTAGACACTTTACCTGACTCAGTTACAATCTGTGGGAACACATCACCTGCAATAGCACTAATCTTGTCAGTACCATACACAGCTTCAGATACAGCACCATCACCAGTGAAGGTAGCTTGGAACAAAGCACGAGCCTTATCAGGATTCGTATTCTGAGCCATGATAGCTGGGCTTGCTGGGTTAGATGTAGACACTACACCCTTCATCTCAATACGACGAACCAAGTCTGCAATAGGGGTCAAAGAACCTGGAGCGTCTACACGATTAGCTTGAAGCTGTGCAATCTCTTTCTCAATAGCAGCAATACGTTGCTCAGCTGTTGAGGCTTTACGATTGGCTTCAATCTGTTGTTCGATACGTTGGGCTTGTGCATTAAGCTCTGCGTTAATATCTTGGATACGACGCTCTGCTTCAGACATAGCGTTCTTAAAGCTAAGCTTCTCTGTCTTTTGCAAATCCTTAGCCAATGCCTTAGCATCAGCCTCAGGAACCATCTTAGAACGTACATCTGTCAACTGTTGTGTCAGATTACGTACTTCACCTTTATCAAGCTTATTACCAGCAGTGCCAAGCAAATCTGATTTCTCAGACTCAAGCTTACTAATCATTCGATCTTGTTGACCAGCAACATTACCTTGCAACTCATCAAATGTACGAGGGCGTAAAGTGCCTTCATAGGCTTTATTTACATTCGTAGTACCTTCGGCTGTCTCAACGATTTTCTCAGCCTTGCTAGCCTTTTTAACGCCTTTAGCGAGGAAACCTACACCAACCACATCTAACAAACCAGACAGGTTATCTACCCACTGATCAAATGTAGTGTACTGACCGTTGACAATATCGTTAGCCAATGTCATCTGGTTGATCTGGTTCTCACTAGAGAAGATCAAACCACTCTTTGCACTGATAGAATCAAGCAACGATTTAGTCATTGCAATACGCTCATCAGCAGGGACAGACTTCAACTTATCACGCATATCTGTGATTGAAGAGCCTGGCAGAGCAAACTGCTTAATTACATCCCATGTAGATGCGTTCTCAGGCAGCTGTGCTGAACCAACCTTACCAGCAACGATGTTAGTACCGAATGGAGCAAACCAAGTAGCAGCTGTATCAGCTACAGACGTTGGGTCTTTCCATGTACGACGGTCAACATAACTGTTAACCAAGCCTTGTTCCAATGCAATTGCATCGTTAACTTGATTAAGAATATCTGCTACCTTCAAACGAGACTTCTCAGCTTCAGGTGTTTCACCTTTACTAGCTGCTGTCAAGTTACTGGTCATCAACACAGTAGCAGGTTCTGTTTTTGTTTTGTTAAAGCTTTTAACGACAGCTTGCTTCTGCTCGAATGATACAGTAGGATCTGCAAGAATGTTCATTACAGTCTGTGTATCACCAGCTGTGGCACGTGTAATAGCACGTTCTTGAATACTCTTGGTGATTTGATCACCACCAGCTTCACCCTCAGCCACCATCATTTGGAAGTTCTCAACAGATTGTTCTGGTTGATCAGACAACAACGATGTAACAGCTGCACGGTTACGAATAGCTGATGTGGGGAGCTTTAGTCCTTGAGCAGGATTGTCCTGAAAAATTGCTAATTCATTTGGGTTTTGTTCAGTCCCCAGCAAACTGTCAAGAGAATTTTCTTCCATATTTATTTCTTAGCTGTGTTAGCTGCAAAAATACTTGTGCCAAGTTGGAACAATGAACCCATGTTCTGAGCGTCAAATCCAGCAAACTGAGCACCGAGGTTCAAATCAGCAGCGTTCTGTTGGAATGCAGAGATTTGTTGACCACGTTCAATAGCTCCAAGATTGGAACCAATATTGCTTTGCAGATTTGTAGATAAGCCACCTGTAGATCCATAAGTACCAGAACTAACCAATGTACCTGTATTAGAAGCGCTTTGAAGAATACGAGCACGACGTACACGCTCTTCACGAATCTGTTGTCGCTGTTCGATAGCAGCTTGTTGTGCTTGACCAGCTTCAGCGACTGAACGTGCTTTACGTTGTTCGCTAGCCGCTTCTTGCATCAAGCCTTCTTGTTCTTTACGAGCCTTCTCAGATTCGCTATAAGCCATAGCTGAACCAGCAGCAGCAGCGGTAGCTCCAGCACTGAGACCACCTAGGCCACCCGTTGCATAGGCAACAGCGGCTACTGTAAGGACTTTTAATGTACTACCACCCATTGTATAACCTCATGTAATACGTCATCAATATAACCTTTTGTAACGACTTCACCACCAAACAATTTTGCAAACTTAGGGTTGGGTGTAATTGTTACTACTTTTTTAATTCCGAGTTCTTGAGCTTCATTAAGGAACGCACCAAACACTCTATACGATTTCTTCAATACAGAAGGTTTCCAATTATAAACTTCACAGTGAAGGAACACTCCCTCACTGTTAGGTTCAATTTGAAACAACACATCGTCGTCTTTATAATAGACTATTTTAAGTGGTTTTGTTTCCATTGAGAGCTAAGCTCCATCCAATAATACGACAGTCTTTACCTGCCTCTGTTTCAAAGTACAGCGAGAATGCTTTACCACGTCCACGAAGTTTGTTACGAGAGGTAACAACTTGGAAGCCTGTATCGAATGTATCCTCAGGACTCGTCGGTACATATTCTTTACGATAACGATAAGCCTGCATCAATGGACTCCACTTGTTAGAGTTGTATCCATTAGCCCAGTCCCACATAGTACGGATATAGCAGCTTGATGCACCTTCAGGATTCAATTCACTATCTACACCGTTCTCAGTTCGTAAGAAGTGGAGAGTGAGATAAGGAACTTGTTTATGAATCGAAGAGTCATCAGCAGTGTATGCACCTGTTTGTAAGAATGCTTTAGCGTCTACACCAATACCGTCTACATCTTCCCAATCCAAGAAGAATGGGTTGTTATAGTAACCGAATGTGAAGTAGTTAACACCACCTGACTTAATCAGACACAAATAACGACTAGCTTGTAAGCCAGCAGAACGACCTGTATTAGGAACTAACACTTGATCTGTATCAGCAAACACTTGATCATTACCAACCTGTACAATCGTATTACCTTCACCAGATTGGAATGGTGTTGACTTGAACACACTGAACACTTCAGCAGTGTTGTTAGCCAGGTTATAAATACGATTTACGTAGAACGCATTAATTGACAAGTCAAGAATAAGTTCACGTGTAACTGAGTCAGAAGCAAAGGGTGTACCTTCTTTAAACAACCAACGAATACGTTTACCAACTGCGTCATAAGCTCCAATAGCTGATTGACGAGATGTAGTTGGAATAGCTTCGTAGAATGTCTGAATAGTTTGCTGTGTAATGTTTGTAGCACCGTATGCACCAAACTGATCTTTAGCAGCAGCATAGATACCGTCGATAGACCAATAGAACACACGACCAGAATCTGATACAACACTTCGTGCACTCAACGCACCGAAGTCAGAGATCTTTTCCACTTTGAAGTTAGTAGCAGAGAAACCGTAGTCACTACCACCAGACAAAGCCCATACACCGTTAGTACCAACGACCAACAATGTACCAGACACGTTAATCATCGTAACCAGTCTATCAAGACCAGAGATACGTACAAATCCACCGTCTGTATCTACAACGTCAGAACTGTCTCGTGATGTAGGATCACCATCAGAGTAACACTTAGTAATGTCTTGAAGGTTAGTAACCAGCTTAGAGAAGAACACATAGTTAGACAAGTCAGGACTACGCTTATCACCACCAGACACTGTACCGTTAAATCCACCATAGAACACACGTCCAGCGAATTCAGTTACAGCAGTAGCACCACCAGATGTTTTATCCAAACCACTATACACTAACGAAGTGTAATCAAGTGAAGGATACTTAGCAGCGTTAGCTACAACAGCAGCGTTACGAGATGTATTACGATTCAACAAGTCAATAACAAAATAACCTTTAGCTGAATTAATATCAGCTCCAAGCTTTTCTGTATACAAGTTGGTGAACATACGCTCGTAAGGTGTAACACCTGACGCTACAGGTTGATACTGTAGACCAATCCACACAGTCTCTTGACCGTTAGGATATACACCTAAGTCTGTCTTAAAGATACCAGCAGGATCATCAAGAGTACCAGCAGAGTTCTTACGAGGAATGCCCCAAGACTGGTTGTATAGATTATACCACTCAGAAGACGTTAATGTTGATGTACGTAGGCTTGGGTCTGCTTCACGATTAGAAGACTCTTCTAAGCCCCATACATCACGTGTAAGGATACGTTTAGTTTCTTTTGTGAATGTAGTACCATCGTATGACACAACAGCAACATCACCAGAACCATCAACTACAACCAATCGACCATCAATACTAGCAAACGAATAATCATTTGTACCAGAGAAGACGGAAGTTAATTTACCTTTATAACCAATGTTGCTAGACAAAGCAGAAGCTTGCAGGTCAAAGAACCACAAGTCATTACCCATCTTAACAACAAGGAAGATCAAGGAAGCATCACCACGCACGTTACGCCATTCAAACGTAACAGGGGGCATATCTTCTAATTGCTCGTCAGTAAGACCAGAGTTACGTAATACGTATTCTGTTTCGTAGCCTAATCCTAATCGACGATCACGTGTACCATTACGATTAAGCTGGAAGTTTTCTTCAGCAGAAGAAGCTTCTGGAGGGAAGTTTACTGGGCTAGCCTCAGTAATCAACCCTTTAATAAAATTCTTAAATTCAAGCTTTATCGACTGCTTTGGCATTGTTCACTTCCTTTACGGGTTTACTATCCAAATATTTGTCAATGGCTTGTTTTGCATATACAGCAGTTGTATACAAACTGGTAAGTACATCAGGTACTTTACCGCCTTTACCATCAGTCACCACAGTCATTAGTGTGGGGCATTCTTTGGAAGGTTTAATTTGATAACCTTTATGAATAATCATTTCTTACGTCCGTAATTAGGATACTGAACACCACCAGCAGCTCGCCATGCTTTACGAGACAACCAACGCTGTTGACGTTGTGCTGTTTGTTCAGCCTTTTGGTTAGCCACTTGTTTAAGTGTCAGGAATGCTGTACTCTTAGCTTCTGATAACAGAGCAGAGAAAGCATCAATTGGGAGATCAGGAATAGCTTCTTCTGTACGAACCCACTCTGGCACTAAGTATGCGAGACATTGAGTTTTAGATTGTTGAAGCGTTGTTTCCTTACTGACTTCATACGAATCTGTTACAAGATACGTATCGTCAAAAGAAGTCCAGTATTGCGGTGGCTTATCAGTTACAATAAGTAACTTGGAACCGCCGTAATCAACCACTGTTGATACATTGTCCAACGTAGCGTTTCGGCTAGAAATGTAACGAAGGAAAGAATCTGGTTCTTTGTAGACAACATCTTGTAGTAAAGGTTCTGAAGTAGTTCCATTGTCGTATTTAAATGAAATCAGCTCTTTTAAGTTATCTGGGAGCTTTAGGTAATTAGGTTTAGCAGGAGAACCAGATGATTCTAACTGGGTTAGTTTACGCATGAAAGGCCAGTTACGATTACCGAGCATTTCATAATAACAGGTCTTGATGATCTGAGCTACTTGCTGTGCTTCAATTGTGTCATCCAAACCGTTCACTTCATCGGCATCAAGATCATTCAGAATGTCTTGTACCATTTCAAGTAGCGTCATTTTCATATTACAGAGCCTTAATCATTTTAGCAGTCAACATCATGTTGTTGATGGTAACGTTACCTGTTGTATCAGAAGCAATATAAAGCTGAATGTAATCGTTAGCAGAAACTGAAATCAAGTCGTTAGCAGCAAACAATCCATCGTCACCGTTTGAATTAGATTTTGTAACAACCTTCATGTCAGAGAATGTAGTGCCGTTAATACGGAACTTCAAACCAACACGTGCTGTGTTACTTGGGAAGCTAGTTAAGCAAGCCCAGAAGTTTAAATCATAAACGCCTGCATGATTAAAGGTGAGCTTGTTAACGCTGAATGTTACACCATCTTCTAAACCGTTAGCGAATGGAGCACCTGAGCCTGTAAGCAACGTATACTGACTAGATGTATTCAATGTAGTGTCAGCAACAGCAGTCAAAGCGAATGGTGTATTGTTATTCGTAATGTGCATTTTACCAAACGCATAATCACGATACAGATCAAAACCATTAGAACCGTCTGTAACAACCTTCAATCGTGCTACACCACCGTCACCACTCAAACCACTGAGAGTCTCAACGCCTGTCTTCTTCCAAGTACCTGAACCAGAGCCATTGGCAAAATATGCAGTATTAGCTGTAGCACCTGCTACGCCTTTAGATTCGTGCAATTCCGCATCGGGAATATTCTTATGTTGAATAGCTATTTTGGGTTCCTCTCTTTCTTAGAGTAGAAACAAAAAAAGGAGCACTAGGCTCCTTTAATTGTTGGTTATTAGGCTTTGGCCTTGTTGAAGAATTCCAACACCAAAACAGCTTTACCAGCACTTGTAGACGTAGGAGAAGTACCGCCCATGTCAAATGCCACTTTAGCAGCAGCAGTTGTACCAGTCGAAGAGTTAGAAGCCCAAGTACCAGCACCAGTAGATGCGGGAACTTTAGAACCGACGTTCTCCAGTTCAGCTTCGGTCAACACGATACCGTTAGTGCCAACAGAGCCATAAGCACCGATACGCACAGTGGGAGATGTACCACCCAACACGAATGCTTCGTCAACGCGCAGATCAGCACGTTTAAACAGAGCACCTTTTGGCAGCACGACAGGAGGAACGAAACCATCGTTCAACATTTGACCTGTCAGGTTGATGCTCAAACGAATGAGGCTACCGTCTTGGTCTTCGATACCTACAGCGTTACCAGTGGTACGAGCGCCGTAGTTTTGGTACACGCCGATACCAGCTTGATTCTTAAAAGTCATTTTATTACCTTGTATGTAGAAGAACCCCTCAGCTAATGAGGGGCCGTGTTAATTAGGAGTTAACAGCAGAAGTGATCACAACACCCAAGGTGTCAACGCGCTGAGTACCGAAGCCCCAACGTGCAGAAGTAACGAATTCGTCACGACGCAGATCTTTGTTACGCTCGCCTTCAACCTTAGGCATACGACGCCATGCAGCCATCACAGGCTTGGTGTTGTCGTCTGCAACGCACATGAACACGTTAGCAACACCGCTAGACACAGTAGTAGTGCCGTCACCGAAAGAGCCAGTGGCCAAACGGTTAGAGGTGATGATGTTCCAGCCATACAAGTTCATCAAGAAGGTGTGCTCACGATCGAAGCCATTCTCCAAGATACGCTGACCGAATGGAGTAACGTCACGAGCCAAGCTCACGGTCTTGTCCAAAGTTGCAGCCACAACGGGGTCAACGATGGCAACACGACCAGCCATAGGCACGTTAGCTTTATCGAAAGCCAGCTTCATAGAGATGAAGTGGTTCAACGAAATAACGTTGTTAGTTTCTGCCGAAGCAATACGATGAGCAAAGCCGTTCACAGCGTTAGCAGCACCGTTAGTTTGAGAGCTGTTACACTTAGCCAAGAAGCGAGTCTCGAAGATCTCTTGGATAGCGCGAGTAGATTCGCTAGAGCGAGCACTCATCAAAGCTTCCACTTGAGCACCGTCTTCACGCAGCTCATCAGTCACATACCAAGCATCGCCAACGTAGTCAGTGATGGTCAGAGTAACTTCACCAGATTCGATTGGTGTGTAGTCGAAAGGAACTTCTTCAGCGCCGTCTTGGATGGTCACAGTACCCACAGTTTTGATGTGGAGAGTAGTACCGCTGCCGAAGTCAGAGACGTTACGGTAGAAAGTACCTGGGAGCAAACCATCTTGCAAGTTACGCAGAATAAAGGCCGAATATTGTTCTGCTTCGATAAAAGCAGTGCTATTAGCACGATTTTGAGACATTTAGTGTCCTTATTTAAAATATTTGAAATAAACTTTAGGATCAGTCAAGTCATGGACAGATTTGCCCTGACTGTGCAACTCTTCAACCATTCGTTTAGCATTAGCGCTTTCAGCATTCAAATCTGCTGTAGTAGCACCCACCAACGTAGGTTTAGAATTACGACTGATCAATGAGTCTGGTGTCGGTTGAAACGCGGAGGTATTAATCGAACCAGCATTGTTTGGTTGAGGAGTAGGTGTAGAACCTTCCACACCAAGCAACTTCAACGCAGCCGTAGGAGTACGTGCAGCGAGGGAGTTGATCTCTTCCATTGACATACCCAATTCCTGAGCCTTGCCGTAGAATACTTCTTCTGCTTTGTCACCAAATGCCTGTTTAACAGTGTTAACAACTTTAGAAAGATTATTCTTTGCAACCTCAGCTTGTTGAGCTTGAGTCAATGTTTTAGAAACTAGGGCAGCTACTTGCTCTTCAGACATACCTTGTGGAGTTGGTGTACTCGGAGGTGTTTGTGACTGTTGAGTGAGAGCTTTGAGAGTATTTTCCAGTTCAGTGATCTTATCTGCGGCTGCCTTCGCTGCAATCAACTCTTGTTCCTGCTGTCGTAGCTTATCGCTTAGCTGAGGAATATAATCTTGCGAATGCTTTAACGCGTTCAAAGCGTCTTCAACTGTTTTATACTTTTGCTCTCCACGTTCGTTCTTAATACCAGTAAGCAGGTGGGCTAGTTGGTCATTAGACGAAGGTGTTGGTGGATTGCTGTTACCACCATTGTTTTGATCCTGTGGTGCAGGGGGATTTTGATTATTGAAAATCGAAGTCGGGTCTGACATTGATTAAATTCTTATACGTATGAAAATTTGGCGCATCCCGAGAGAATCGAACTCCCATTAAGAGTTTTGGAGACTCCTGTATTACCGTTATACGAAGGACACGAGAATTGGCTGGCCAACGTGGGCTCGAACCACGGACAGGGTGATTAACAGTCACCTGCTCTACCATCTGAGCTATAAGCCAGCATATAGTATATTAATATATACTCATTATATTCTTAATCGTTCGTTACACTCACTGATTAAGTATTTCTAATATATACTAATAAAATACAAAGTATATTACTTCGTTTTAGTTATTTTTTCGACTGATTCAGACGAAAGTAGTGAAATTACTTCGTAAATAGCACGTTCGTAACCGATATAATCGGCTTGAACGTATGCCCACGAAGGAGAATCATATGAATTCTTTTGACGTACTTCTCTTCGTAATGCGTCGATTTTATCATCTAGAATTGCCGTAAGGCGTTCCCTAAGATAAGCCGCAGCTTTAAAATCTTGTTCGATTTCTGCGGCTTGATCTTTAGAAAGTCCTTTAGTTAGGACAGTTTTCATTCTGTTACAGGCATAGTTTGTTCAACCATCAAATCTTCTGTAGCTTGTCCAGCAAGACGTTGAGTTTCTTGTTGTTCAAACACTGCTACGTTAGGACGAATCAATTCGTAACGAGAGAAGTTCAACAAGTCTTCCACAGTCTTAGCCAAAGCAATAGAGCTAACGTGAGGAGAGATTTGATTCCAAATAGGCGTATTAGCCAATCCAGTAAGGTTTTGTACCATTTGAGCTTGAGCAGCAAAGTGACGAGCACCAATAGGACGTAAGATACCAGCGGCTGTAATATCGTCTCTAGTGATCTCCATGAATGATTTAACACCTAAGTCATCATCAATAACACGGATAACATCAGTACGATCAAGGTTACGTTTACCAACTTCCAACATAGCGTTAAGAATTGGTTCTACGAGCTCAATCTCGAATGTAGTAATTTTCTCTTGGAAGATACGACCAGCTGCGTTCTGCAATTGTTGTACTTCAAAAGCTGTCTTTTCACCAGCTGAACGAATACCCATAGCTTCACGAGGAGCACCTGCGTATTGTTCCATTCGCATCTCGATCTTGTCAATACCTTGCTCAGCTGTAATCACCCATTGGACGTTACGAGCAAGTTCTGTGACACTACCGTTCTCATCAATGTGAATCTCTTCACCTGGAGCGTAATTGAACTGTTCCACTTCACCTGAAATAACCAGAGGAGGAAGCACAGCCAAGTCCATAGCGTCAGCTTTCAAGTTCTCCAGATGGTCAATACGATATTGCATACCCACCAAGTTCTCTAAAGGGCCCATAGACCAGAGATTATCGGGTCGGGTACGCCAACCTACGTGGTAGATCTGAGAGCGGCCATTCCAGCTCTTAATTGATTCGTTACGAATCATAAACATACGATCAATAACTGTAATCACTCGACCAGCTTGATACTCACCAGTATCCAAGTTGTGCATATCACCGTGGAACTCTAGGATCTCAAAGTAACCGCTTTGGAGATAGTCACTGTAGTTACCAAAACCATCAATGTTAAAACCATCAGCTTTGTCTAGGTCTTCCAGGCCGTATGCGTTACGATGCTTGTTCATCTTATCGCGTTTAGCCAAAGCCTTTTGCAGATACATATTATCTGGGCTTTCCTTAGCCATACGATGCAGTTCACCGATTGGTTTCAGATAACGGATGATTTTAAACGAGTCTTGGAACGACTGAGCCAATGGATTAAATACAATATCCAGAGGGCTAATACGACGCAAACGAGGGCCAATGTACTGAGTGATCTTATCACCCTTGTCATTAGTGATGTAGGAAGCCTCAAAATCAACTGTAGCGAACGAATTACCGTAGTCGATATAGTCGAGTACACACTTGCTCATTTCAGTTCTAAAATGGCTTTCTCGCGTCTTGTTGCCCATATAGGCTTCAATAGCTTTAGCTTTCTTTTTAGTACCGTCTTTCTGCGAATAACCTTCCCAACGAATCCATTCATCATTAGGGAACAATGCAGAAATATAATTGGAATGTAAGTTGTCACGAATCTGACATAGCTTTGGCAGTGTTGTACTGTTCTTCCAAGGTAGTGTCTGATTAGATGTAGTGCGTGTATCAGTAGCAAACACATAATTACGAATCTCTTTCCAGAGATCAATTTTCTCTTTACGTTGAGAATTATATGTATGCCACGTATGTGCAATGTATTTGGCTTCGTTATCTTGACCAAATTTAACTGCAATTTCTAAAGGTTTATTTGCCATTTTTATCTGTACCTAACCCCGCCGAAACGTGGATTAAACTTAACAACATTGGAATATGAATCCTCTTGCTCACGAGAGCGTTTAGGTTTCACTGCAATTTCGACTGCACAAGCTAGTGCGTCTTTAATATCGTCATGGGCAGGACGAGCAAGAATCAATTCCTCTTCCAGCATATCGGTGTAACCACCTTTAAAATGCCAAATAGACTGATTCTCATAGCGATGTTCCAAAGCTGAAGCAATACGCTCTGCTTTAGTACCTTCGTTACGTGTAGGACGATGCTCATCAATTGAGAGAGTCATTCCTTCTTCACGAAGCTTATCTTTCAAATCACGTACAATAACTGCCTGAGCGACAGTAACTTCAGCACGTAACTTACGGAATTCCCATTTAGAATGTAGAGCAGCAATCTGATTAAAGTATTCAGAAATCTTGTCACTCTTAAACACAGCAATGTCAAGGACATAAATAAAGTTATCTTCATCTACACCAATAACAACAATAGCTGTATTGTCTGATTTTTTACTTAAGCTAAACGCAAAGTCAATAGCTGCGTAAACGTTAAGCTTCTTACGCTTGAAGTACCATGATCCATTTTCTTGACGAATAAACTTCTTGTCATAATATTGAAAACGGTTGCGGTCAATTCTATTAGAACCTGGATCATTAGGATCATTGTAATATTGAGCGTAAAACTGAACACGATCTGAATATTCAGCCCTGATTCTAGCTAATACTTGTGCATCGAATCCAAAGAACTTACCATCAGCTCGCATAGCCTTAGGCCAAAGGAACAATCCATCTGTTTCAACAGCATATTCTTTAATCTCCCACACTTTAGCACGATCAACAACGTTACCTTCTGTATCGTATACGTCGTATTCTTGTGACTTCCATGTGGCATAAATATCAGAAGGATGGTAACGGGTTCCACAAGCCATTGTAAAACCACCTGCATTACGAATAGACGTAAACTGCGAGCTTTTCTTCATAACTCCGTCACGACCATCCTCTGTATATGCGTTTTCAGGGACTACTAAGTCGTCGGCAATAATAATGTCTGCGTGCCAGCCAGTTGTGTTAGTGGTCAATCCAGCTGTGGACACTGTAGCATCACGAATGCCTTCTTGCTTACGTTTTAAATGGTCAATCGTAAACTTACGTTGGCTCCATTTCTCACGCTTACCCTCTTGGGGGTTGATATATTCAGGGAAGTAACGCTGAAATACGGTACTACCTAAAATGTTTTGAATTGCGTATAGCTGTGTTTCAGCTAATTCTGCTGTAGCGGAGACATACAGGATTGTAATCTCAGGGTGTTTAGCAATAATCCATGCTGCCCAAGTAGCCACCATATGGCTTTTCAAGTGAGCACGAGGAAGCATAATCAGTTTATTACTGGTTAGCTGTTCATTGCCTCCGTACAGAGAATATTCTTGCATCCAAGTGAATAAGTCTTTGTGAATATCACCATAGACATAACCTGGATTTACTAATCGAGCAAAAAAGAAAAGATCATTAAGAGCTGTCTCACGAATCTGCTTGGCCTCATCAGGCATCTTTTCTAATTTAGCTTCAGCTTGTTTACGCCAGAGATCGTCATCTGTCGCCATTAATTATCCTTGTTTTTGTTGAAACATTCGTACAACATCATCACCATACTCATTCTGAATACGAGCTTGAATTTTCTTCTCATGTTCAATATCAGCGTTTGTAGGTCGTCCTGCACCTCGTTGTGCCCAACCCCTATCTGCCACCCATTTAGCGGCTTGGAAGGTGCCTGTACGAGCTTGTGCAAGCACATCTAGAATAGCTTGAGAGCGAAGCTTAACTTCAAGCTCATCACGCCACTCATCAATGTGTTTACGAATGATCTTATTCTCACACATACGTTGCCAATGTTTCCATCCTAGCAAATGTCTTGTAGAGAATTGATATTCTGTTGGATCTTCTGTTTCTAAGTAGAGACGTTTCAAAGAAGGATAGACCGTACCATTATGTTCGTGATCTTGATCTTTCAATGTATATACGGCTTCTTCATTATAGCCTAGCTCTAGAAACAACGATTGTGTACGGAACTTACCCATGCTGTCAAGCATGGAGCTTCTTTTATCATCCATTACCATTTAACCTTATCTGCCCAATAAGCTGCGCTCATCTTGCCCTTGGCAATATTCTTAGCATGACGGGCTTTGAATGCTTCATTGCGTTTAGAACCATCAGGAGAGCCTTTAACCCCCTTTTGACCAAAACGAATAAGCTTTGTCTTGTCACCTTCTTTAGCCACAACTACGTGACTCTTCTTAGGGTGACTTGGTGTAGCTTTAGGTTTGTTATAACCAGACACACCTGCACGTGCAAGCTTGGGATCTTTTTTAGTAGCCATATTAAATCAATTCAAAATGTGGGCCATCAAAGAAGGATTTAAAATCACCTCCCCAACGGATGTTAACTTTTAATTCAGAAGCTGCTTGTTTCATTGCTTTAGCAATAACAGCATAGCTTTCTTTATCCCATGTGATCTGACCATTCTTCAATGCACCAAGATCTACAGCGTCACCGGTTAGGTGTTTACTTTTCAGTGTCTGTGTAACTTTACGAGCTAAGAGTTCTTTCTGACGTTCAGCGGTACGAATACCTTCTAATACTTTAAAGTCAATCTCAGAAATCTCAATAGCTCGTTTCACTACATTCACCAAAGGATCTTTGACACCTTTTAAATTGTCAAGAGATTTTTGTGAAAGAGAATATGTCATTTACTATTCCAGCTGTTAACAATACGTTGACCGAATAGAAAACCAAATGCAATGTTGGCAGCTTCAAGAGCTGTTGCATAAACTGGAGGAGGGAGTCCTGTAATAAATACAGAACTAATTCCACAACCAATAACTGCTAACGCTCCAATATAGCGAGCAGAAGCGCGTAGATCCACCACCCACTGAGATGGTGTTCCAACTGGTTGATCCAATAATGCAATTGCTTTAATGCGTTCAATATCGCTTGCATCTAGTTTTAATTTGTCTTCAATAGTTGTAGGTTGTACGCCTCCAAACCATTTAGTAGTAGCTTGTTTAAGAGCCTCAGCCCCAATAGGAACTAAGGCACCAATAATTGATTCGATAATCATCTGTGATTCCACCACAGCACTGCTGCTGTGAAGATAGAGCCAAGATAAAGAATTGGTTTAACCACTTTAGCAAGCCACTCAAGGGCTGTAAAAGCCCCTTGAGCAGCATGGAAAGCAACTAGCATTTCTTTCATTTCTTCACGAATATGAAGAACTTCTTGCTCTACAATGATCAATCGTTCGTATATTTCAATGTGTGAAATATCCTTTTGAACATGATCAGACATTATTCACCTCATCTGCTGATTCAGGCGTGTTGCCCTCTTCCAACCACTTGAGGTATTGTTGGTAGTCGCTGTTGGCAAGGTCGAAAGGGATGCACGCGCCGTCTGTTGTGCGAATAACACTCGTAGGTTCGGTTTGACCAAACATAAGTTGGGCTGTTTTATACATTTATAACTCCGATGAAAGATCAAGATAGCCTGAGCCACCGCCACAAGTCAAAATAACTGGGCGATATTGAGTCTGTACTGCGTTTGTGTTAAAAAATATACGCGCTGCATCTGTATTTACGTTTGTTGTGCCGATGCTACTTACAACAGCGTTGTAATTAACACAATCTGTTATCCATAACGTGCTTTGTCCAATAGTGGGCGCTGTACGCATTGTGCATGGAAATTTAACATACACAACACCAGCAGAAGTTGATTGAGATATTCCTGAACCTAAACCAGAATCTGTAACAAGTCCTAGTTTTGCGTAATACCGCTGACACAAAGCCAACTCAGTACCATACGGGCGGTAGTCAAACGATGTGGCTGTGCTGCCTTTTTCGAGTTGAACGCCTGTGATATAGAAGGTGGCTCCAGTGGTTGCAATAAGTTGAATAGAACTAGATGTACGTCTGTTTGCAGTACTACCCCAAGAACCCGCAGTACCGTTGAAATTTGAGCCATATCCCAAATCCCACGTAACTTGCAAACCAGCTCCGTTATCTGTGAGCCAAGTACCAGAAGTGTCTCCAGCAATTGTTACAGTCTTTTGCTCCCATGTGTTCGCAGCATTAACGGTATAAGTTGCAACGTAATAACGATTTGCTGCGCTATTGCTAAATGAAACAGCATAAGTGCCGATAACGCTAGAACGAACCCAAAATGAAAGTGTCACGGACTGTGCATTAGCCGAACCCCACCCTAGATCTGCAACATTTAAACCTTCAATGGTTTGCCATGCTGCGCTAATGTCTCCAGCAGCAGGGGATGCACCTGTTGAAACCGTAAATTGCAAGCTGTTGACAAAACCAGCAGGTGCGCTTGACGAGCGTTGAGCAGTTACCGTTGCGCCTGCGGTATTTTTGTACGCAGGAAAACGATCAACGGCAAAGACTACTGTTCCATTTGTAAGGTTGATACTAGCCCCCGCATTACGCTGGTCAATCATCATCGCACCATTGATGATGCGGTTTTTCATGGCATTTGTGCCGTTGTTTGCGGCAATTGCAGCAAGCGCAGCATTAAACGCTTGAACGTCAACTCCGATTTCAACGCCAAGATTGTCTCGCGCTGTCGCTGGGCTTGTCAGTCCAGAAAGATTCCCAGCCTTCGTCAACAACGATGCAGGATCAATTGATGTAGCAGAAGCAGCAGCAGCAGCAGCACTAGAAGCAGCAGCAGTTGCAGAACTACTTGCATTTGATGCGCTAGTAGCAGCTTCACTTGCTTTAGTAGTTGCAATACCAGCTTGTGTGGTTGCTGTGCTTGCAGAAGCAGCAGCGTTAGTTTCAGATGTAGCAGCATTAGAAGCTGATGTGCTTGCTTCGCTAGCTTTTGTTGTAGCAATGCCTGCTTGTGTTGTAGCTGTTGAAGCAGAACTAGCAGCAGCTGTAGCAGAGCTAGCTGCATTAGTTGCAGATGTACTGGCTTCGCTAGCCTTAGTGGTGGCTGTAGATGCGCTAGAAACAGCTGATGTTGCAGAAGTTGCAGCACTAGAAGCACTAGCTCCAGCAGCTGTAGCACTGTTAGCAGCAGCTGTAGCACTAGCCTGAGCATCTGTAGCTGCATCAGCAGCTTGACCAATATACTCACCTACGTCTTGACCATTAACAGTGAATCCACCTTGAATGGTTAAATCTTGTACGTTATAAATGCTATTACCGTTAGCATCAATATCGTTCTGTAAAGCATTAGGCTCACCATCAGGATTATTCCTGTAGAGAGCTTTATTTTGAAACTCTAGTTCAATCTTATCAAAGTTGTCGTTGATAACACTAAGAGTATTCAGATTCGTAACGTCATTTAAGACAATCTTACTCATTTATGTTCTTTCATAATGTTGTCGCATTAATCTCTATACGTCCTTCGGACATACTATGTGTATGCGAAGCATACGTCTTGTGTTTACTCAACACATTGTTAAGAACACTCTTGAGTATGTTCTTGAGAATGTATTGTTAGTTAATGGGAAAGGAATGCTTGAGGTTAAATGTTGTAATTTTCTGGAGAAATTTAGAAGGTGCATTGCACCAATATGAACCTACCCCTAACCCCCTGTGTACCCCTTGAGTGCTAATGAGAATTATTATCATTTAGATTTGTAGATGAGAATGATTATCATTTAGAATTGGGGTGTAATGTACCACTTAATCATTATTCATTCCCCTTATGTATACTTAAGCATCAATCCTTGAGTAGTACAATGGTTCACAACCCGCATAAACACTAAGGATTTAGTTCTACACGCCTTCGGCATACTAATACTATATATGTGCCGAAGGCACGTTTTATAATACTTACGTATATAATACTATAATCTACTGTCAATATACCGTCATAGTGTCAATAAATCGACACCTAAAAGTAATACTATTGATTATTCATTTTTATAATAGTGTCAATTATCCGACACTTTTTGTAAGTTTCAAGTTAGCTAATATGTTAGTAATCATGCACCAAAATAGGGATTTATATTTTACATTATGATATGATGCACTATGATTGTGCGTTAATGCTCTATTGTGGTGCATCCTGTGGATAACTAGCCATTGTGGATTGATTGTGGATAACTAGCCTAAGTCGTTGATTCTAAAGGATTTTTAGGTGTTTTATGCGGTAGGCTAAAAAGTTGGCATACCCCTTGCATAGTTAATTGGGCCAAGCGGCAAAGCCCCAAGGGGTTTTCAAGTTGGCACGGGGGTTGCTTAGTCTTACCCGTAAGCATCAAGCCATTGAGCATGATAGCTTTGCCCCTTGTGGGTACGTTCATTAAAAATTGATTGTGCGTGATACAGAGCGTAAGGGCTTGCAATAAGCTAGAATTTCCCTTGCACCTTTGAACGAAGTGGACTTGTCAATCATAGGGTATGCCCTAGGGACAAGTGCGCGTTCTCCAAAGGTGTTACATTTTCCAAAGGTTGCAAGACTTGCATAATACCAAAGTATTAGCGTTAACTGTAAGAAAAGTGACTAGGACAAGTCACCCATTAACTGCAAGGCACAATCAATCGATCATTAAAAACGGCCTTTTGGCCTACATACAAACGGGTTAGATTAAATGCTACATTGTGGCGAATGTTAAACCTTTTTACTCCCTTTTACGTTATGGCATACCATGCGTGATACAGTATAAAAGTATTACATTCTTAAACAATCTTAGTATGATCTAGTCAATCTACAATCAACCCGTGGCTTATGGTAAAAGTAAGCCCAAAGTTTAGTGACAGTAAACTTTGAGAATACTTTTGTATTCATTAAACCATTCTTTTCTGACAATCTTAACCTAAAAGGGGTAAACCATGTCCACAATTAAACCATTCAACAAAATCGCTTTTGAGACTGCCTTTGCGAAGGCTTTGGAAAGTATCGCAACAAGTGAGAATATCACTAAGCGAGAATTGCGTGACTTGTCGCGTACCATTATGCAGGCTTGGCACGAAACGGGTAATGTGCATTATGTGAACCGATTACTTAAAGTATTGACGCCAGTTAATAAAAAGGTATTCATTAAATTTGCTCAGCATTTCAGCGGGTATTCTTTTGACGAAACCATGGGTGAATTTACGGGTAAGAGTAAAAAACGCTATGAAAAAGCCCATGCCCTTTGCGTGGAATTCTTAGAAAACCCCAATAATAACTTGTGGACATGGGCGGAGCGTCATATTGAAATTGAACAAAAGCCCTTTGCCGTGGAAAATGTAGAAAAGTTTATCAAGGGTGCATTGCAAAAGGGCGCGGGTGTTGGCTTGTCTCAAGTTGATATTCTCAAGGCAGTTTTCAAGGCAGGTATTGAACCCGCTTGCATTGTGCAAGTAATGGATGAATTGGGCTTTGAATTCAGTGAAACCGATACAGTTAACACGTCTCACTTAGAGCAAGCGCCACTGTAATTCTATACAGTAGTTCAAAATAAATTAGCCGCTAGGGGTTTATTCCCTTAGCGGCTTTTTGTCGTCTGTACTTTTTTAGGGGTTTTCCATGCCTAAGTTTTCCCATGGTATCGCTTGTCTCTTTGATTCGCACCTGCGTAACGCATGGTATGGTCAAAGGGAATTTGGTTTATCCAAGGCACTCAACGCTTCATCACGAATGAAGAAGCATGATAGCTCTGGGCAAGTGAAAGGGCTGGGCGGTCAGGCTCGGTTGTTCTAAACAAGTAGAGGTACAGTTTTATGTTTTGTAAATGTGGTGAAGATATACCACCTAAGCGTTATGCGCTAGGGTATAAGACTTGTCTACCATGTGGTGACAAAGAAGCTCGCCAGCGTAAACATACGATTGTTCCATTACCTAAAAGTAATTACATTGTAGTGACTGATTTGTCATTACTAATCGGATTAAACAGTTCACACAAAGGTGGAGGTAAGTTATGAGTACGTTATATTTTCCTGATCGTTGGACACTGCATACTTGGTTCTTTGGTTTCTGCTATAAGAAATATATGTGTAAAGATCAATGGTATTGGAAACTACCACCAGAAGATAAATACACATTTCTTTTGTTTGTTTGGTACTCAGAAGGTTGTCCAGAGTTTTAATATGTCAAAAAACAAACCTATTGTCTATTACACAGGAACACCTGTCTTTGATACTAAAATGTATCAAGGACATGAAGTTGCTCATGTGTTTGCTCTTAACCATCCAGTATGGGGAATGGGTAGAGTACGTACATCATCAGTTATTAGTAAAGATGATGATGGTTTTGAAACAATGAATACAATATACGTAAGGACTGAAGATGCCTAATGATATTCAACCACCTCGTCCATTTGGTCCTGATGAACCTATTGCACCACAACCAATAGTTCATAACTTAGCACATACAAAACTATATCGGGAACTTAAAGCTACATTCAAACGTAAGCGTATCCCTCGTGAGCTATTCAAGGCTACAGTTCAACAATTGAAACGAGCACATTATGCTAATCCAATGTTGATTAACTGGAATAACGGTAGACTGTCAGGGTGTATGCACTGGGCTACATCAATTCAGGGACATGATTTCTGGTGTGATCTAGACCGTGCTATTGAAACATTCCCTGCACCTAGGGATATGTGGTAAGTATTTCTAGTATTTATCGAATCCTCTCTCACTCACTCACTTCGTTCGTTCATTCGTTCGCCGATTCTATATACTTCGTATAGAAACGATACCCCGAAATCAATCACTATTCGACACAGAAAAAGGAAATAGTTATGAAAGTGTTCTATCTTGGGCGTAAATCCAAGTATCTTCAACCACTAGGTGTGTATGAAGTAGACTTCATTAAGGATGGAGAGTTAATATATCTAAAAGGATTGCGTCATCCTTTTCAAACTGGTATGTTTAAAGGTGCTCCTAACCATGCAGTTATTACACCCTATCGTGTAGTTAAACCTGCTGCTCCTGCTATTCCTAAACCTGTCGTTAAGTTAACACTAGGTGAGGAGTTGTTGAAGAAAATGAATGGTCGTATTGGTACGTGTTCGTTTGCTATTGAATTTGAGAATGGATTCCGTGGTCTTCATGCACAAGCACCCTGCCATGCTGGTCTAAATTATCAGAACGAACGAGGTAAACCTGTACGTGTATTCAATGCGTTAAAGGGATATGCTAACGATAATAATCGAGATAAGCTAATTCGTTTCTATACGTATGTGTGTAACGAAAGCCCTTGGAAGATTGCATTTGAAGAACCATTCACTCCTGATATGATTAACTCAGGTGTGTATCTGAAAGCTGATACACCTAAGAACATTCTTGTTGGTGCGTGTATTGCTATGCGTCAAGGCAGTGAGTTCCCTCACCGTCTTAACACTTTCATTCGTCTGTTAGCTCTTAAGTACAGTCCCAATGTAGCGTTTGCTGCTTCACAATTATGTGATGGTGAAGAACGATTGTTAGCACGTGAAGGGGGTGGCCATGACATTCTACATCGTCGTATGTTATGGGATGGTCTTGTCTCATTCTTTAATGAGAATAAGTTTAAGGAAGTTGGCCGACCATATAACAACAAGCCTGACTATGGTTATCGTGTGTGGGACAGTATCTCTCCATGTGAGAACAACTATCGTAAACTAGATGATAAGAGCATTAAGGGTACTGTGTTCGGTCATGTCATGTCATTCTTTAAACCTGAGGAATTAGTGGAGAAGAAGGGTTGGGGTGAGGTTATTGTTGAACGTCACCCTAAAGTGGACGGTGCTGACGCATCGTTGGTAATGGCAAACATCTTGGCAAAGGAAATCAAATGAAACACGTATACATTGTGAATGGTGGTGGAGCATACGAAGGTTTGTTCAATCGTATTGGTTATTACACAACACGAAAGATTGAAGAGGCTGACTTGGTTGTCTTCACTGGTGGTGAGGATGTGTCTCCTGATTTGTATGGAGCACGTAAGCATAGCACTACGTTTAACAACGAGGCACGTGACCGATACGAAGCTGATGTATTCTCTATTGCATTGAAGCTAGAGATTCCTATGGTTGGTATCTGTCGTGGTGGTCAGTTCCTGAATGTAATGTCAGGTGGTGAGATGTATCAGGATGTTTCTTACCATCTTGGTGACCATGAAATTACAGACCTTACAACAGGAGAAGTGGTTAATGTGTCATCTACCCATCACCAGATGATGAAACCCTCCCCTGAGGGCGTTCTAGTGGCTTCTGCTGGCCTTCGTGGTGAACGTGTATGGTGGGATCATACAGTATTCAATCGAGATACATCTCAAGAGGATGTTGAGGTTGTATGGTATGAGGATACGAAGTGTCTGTGTTTCCAACCACATCCTGAGTTTGTAGGTGTAGCGTATGTAGGTATGTTTGAATATTTCAAGAGCCTACTTGAGCGTTACTTTAACCATTCTTTCAAGGCTTCGGCTAAGAAAGTTCCTATGTGTGAGTGTTGCTAATGACAGACTTATTTGATAAATGTGTAATGGGTGCTTTAGGTATTGCAGTAATTGCAATGTCTATTGGCATTACTGTCTTGTGTTGTATTGGTCTATATTGTTTCATTATAGACTTTCTTAAGTAGGAGAACGTCATGTTGTTTATCTGTGGATTGTTGTTGATGTGGTGTGAATATTGGCATAGTCTTGTTGAAGATGAGCGTCATACCTATGATGGGTATATGCTTATTGGTATTCTTGGTCGAGTCATGTGTTCAATATCCTTAATTCATTTCGCTTGGTTTGTTTTACTGTAAGGAGTCGTTATGTGTAAGCCACATAAACATTCTGCTGTGATTATTGCTTGGGCTAATGGTCATGCTGTTCAATATAAAGACACTGGGAGTGATTGGATAGATTTAGATACTTCTACTCCAGCATGGTTTACGACTAACGAATACCGTATCAAGCCTAAAGATGACACAGTAGTGTATGCACACGTACATAGACGGGGTACTTATTCTGCTGAAGTGTACATCACTTGTGAACATAACTGGAATGTAGAAGGTAAGCCCTGCTTCACTGCCCCATGTAATGTTAAGTTCACATTTGATGGTGAAACTAACGAATTGAAATACGCTGAGGTAATTAAACCATGATAGCACCCGCCGCTCCACCTGTACCAAGTTGGCCTTTCCCATCAGCTAGTCCACCTAAACCGTGGACTCCTGAGCAAATAGCTGCTTATGAGAAACAACAGCGTGATAAAACTCCACCAGCCCTGATGTAAATATGAAAATCATTCTTGCCCCTAAAGCGTGTAAAGAGAGTGCTACACGACTAGCCAATGCTCTTGGTATTCGTATGTATAACCCTTACAAAGAGGATTATCCAATAGGTGATCATGTTAAGATGATTATTAACTACGGATGTAGTGAATACAGACGTAATCAGTTCACTAAAGAGTTTAATACTCAGATTAATACACGCTGTTGTATTAATAAACTATTAACATTCCAAGCATTAGAGGCATCTAAACTATCTATTCCTTTGTTTACTGGTCGTCAACAAGTGGCTGGTATGTGGGATGATGATGAGGTAGTGGTATGTCATACTGTAAAAGGTGGACGTAAGAATGAGGGTATTGAATACCGTCATCCTAATGAACTCGTTAAGGCGTATTTGTATACCAAGTATTTCTTTCACAAGAAGGAATACCGTGTTCTTGTATTCAATAAGAAAGTAATCGGTATCTATGCTAAGGAAGTGATTGATGGTGAATGGCATCTAATGCGTCGTCAATTACGTGGGTTTGAGGAGATGATTAGACAATGTGAACTAGGGGCTAGGGCAGTGGCTATGGATTTTGTAGGCTTTGATGTTGTAGCTAATACACGTAAAGACTTCAAGATTCTAGAGGCTAACTCAGGCCCAACCATTACTGATGAGGCTATTGAAGCCTTCAAGAAATTCTTTAACTAAATCGAGAGAGGTAACTCAAATGTGTGGACACGTAGGTATGGCTGGTGTATTGACACCACAAGATGAAAAAGCATTTCACAATATGCTTATTATGGATTCAGTACGAGGTGTAGACAGCACTGGTATTGCTGTAATCCATCGTGGTGAAGCTGGTCATCATATTACGAAAGGTATTGGCGACCCATATCGTTTGATGGATCGTAAGTCATACGATAAATCTTTCATCGGTTTCCAACGAGCAATTATCGGTCACAATCGTTATGCAACGCAAGGTGCAGTTAATGACCGTAATGCACATCCATACGAGTTTACCTCGCTCATCGGTGCTCACAATGGTACGCTGACTAACAAATGGCAGTTGGCTCATGCTCGTGATTTCACCGTAGATAGTGAGAATCTATATCACCACATTGAAACCAAGGGTCTTGAAGACTTAATGACTGTTGTTCTTGGTGCTTGGGCATTGGTATGGTGGGACAAGGAAGCTGAGACAATCAACCTGCTTCGTAATAAAGAGCGTACCTTATTCGTATCGTATTCTCCTGATGGTAAGAAGATGTATTGGGCGTCTGAAGCATGGATGTTGGAAGGCGCTCTTAGCCGTAACAACTTGGAGTTCACTAAGCCAATGCTGTTGGCTGAAGATCGCCTGTATTCTACTAAGGTCAGCAAGACTGGAGAGATGGATAAGACGCACATTCGTTATATGCCATCAACGGGAAAGCCGTATCAGTCGGTTGTAACTTATCCGAGAGCCGCTACTACGCCGACAGCTACTGGTACGACTGATTATAATCGTGTCCAACAGCAACAAGCTAACTTCACCTCTACGGGAAAGCTAAGGGTGGTTCCCAAAACAACCGAAGTAAAGTCCGAAGAGGCGCTGAAGCATCTGTCAAGGAGTTTAAACGCTGGTTACGCTCACTCGAAGGGAGTAGTTCTTGAAGTCTTAGCCGAAGATACTGACGATAAAGGAAGTCGTTATCTAATTTGTTTCGATGAGAATAATCCTAGTTATACTATTCGATTCTATTGTAATCAGAATATCAAGACTGAGGATTACATTGATCAAATCATCACAGCCGATATTAACGGTCTAGTGATTGATACAACAGGAAGTTATTACAAAGTAGCTGTTCATTCTGTTGAACTGGTAGGTGTAGAAGTTGAAGATCCTGTTGGTGATGGTGAAGATCAAAACTTTACTACATACTTGGGTCATAAGAAACAACAACTCTCCTACAACGATTGGGTTGGTGCATATGGGGACTGTGCTTGGTGTAGTTCTAATGTTCTTCCCACAGACAAGCATATCTTAACTACCGAAGGTCAATGCGTCTGCCAACACTGTGCTTCTGATTCAGAAGTAACAGGGTTCATTAAAGTGTCCGTCAATGCAATTTAATTAAAGAGGTAGTAAAATGGAATTTCTCGTAGGTTGCGATCCTGAAGTGTTCGTTAAACAAAATGGTGTGTTTAAATCAGCGTATGGCCTCATTAAAGGCGATAAAAAACATCCGATGAAGGTGGATAAGGGTGCTGTACAAGTTGATGGTATGGCCCTTGAATTCAATATTGATCCTGCTCGTGATGAGAATGAGTTCTGCATTAACGTGCAACACGTATTTAATACAATGAAACTTATGGTTCCTGAGTATGAAGTTGTTGCTGTCCCTGTTGCTCACTTCGATGCTGACTACATGAAAACACAGCCAGAAGCTGCATTGGAATTGGGATGTGATCCAGATTACAATGGCTGGACTGGCATGGCTAACGTGAAGCCCAATGCTAATCGACCAATGCGTACAGCATCAGGTCATGTGCATATCGGCTGGACTAACGATCAAGACACCCAAGATGGTGGTCATATCGCTATGTGTAACGATGTTGCAAAGCAGATGGATTTCATGCTGGCTTTACCTAGCTTGATGTACGATGATGACGTTGAACGACGAGAAATGTATGGTAAAGCGGGTTGCTGCCGCTATAAGCCATATGGTATGGAGTATCGTACTCTGTCAAATGCTTGGCTCAAGAGTGAGACATTGATGCGTTGGGTTTATCGTAACACTATTGATGGTATGAATCGTCTTATCAGTGGTAACGTACTGTTTGAAAAGTACGGTGACATTCAAGACATTATCAACAATAGCGATAAACAAGCAGCTAAGAAGATTATCGAAGCTGAGAAGATTGAGGTGTGCTATGCCTGAACTCAGTGAACACGATATTGCTCAGCTGTATGCTGACAGTGTTTGTATGTACGAGGGTCATCCAGTTAAAGTGATTAGAGCTGGACGAAAGATGCGTATCCTTAACTTGGAACATGGTAAAGAATCTGTCGTTGATTTCAATTACGACAAGTTCAAATCCCTGAAGACTCGTTTAGGTTTTGTCAATTCGGATGGTTACGTTTTCTACGCAGCTCGTCGTCCTGCTCGTCGCTTTAGTGTAGGTGTCACACGATCTAATACGGTTATCCAATACGTAGGCCCACAGCCTAAGGATTATCGTCATTTCCGTAATGCACAAGAAATTGTGACACGTATGCACTCTAAGGACTGGCATAACACAATCTCTGGTCAGTATCCATCATTGCAATTGGCAACTAAGATTGCAGTTAATACCAAAGGTATCTGTGCTTTTGATCGTCAATTCGCTATTGATAAAGAACGCAACATCTATTACAAAATGGAACGTGTAGGATCTTTACCTAAGCTCGCTCGTAGTACCAATCGTATTACGTTTGACGAAGGTAAAGAACATCTTGAACTCTTATTGAATCCAAACTATGACAAAACTGTACGAACTTTTAGCTAAAGCAAATAAGAAGGGTGACTTTGGAATTGAAATTGAATGTGAAGGTGAGCGCCTTCCTGTCCTTCTCGATATGGGCACTCCTTGGAATCAGTGTGATGATGGTTCTCTTCGCGGGGAATATCCTTCTGGTCGTTCAGAGTATGTTCTTAAAAAGCCTCTTGCTCTAGACGCCAGCATTGACGCTATCATGGATTTGATTAAACGAGGTGAGGCTAACAACACCAAGTTTAATTTCTCATTCCGTACTAGCGTACACGTACACATGAATGTTTTAGATATGCACATTCATCACTACCTTAACTTGGTGTACACCTATTACATCATTGAAGAATCTTTGATTCGTTATTGTGGTGATGAGCGTATTGGTAATCGTTTCTGTTTACGTCTTCGTGATGCTGACTTCATTATCAATGCCATTGGTCAAATGTTCTCTGACCCTGCCCGATTCATTCACCATTTAAATATGGAAGAATTGAAGTATGCAGCTATTAACTTAGCAGCTACAGCTCGATACGGAAGTGTTGAGTTTCGTGGCATGGCAGGTAACATCAATCCAGATTACATTCGTATCTGGTTGAAGGCCTTGTACAACTTGCGTGAATTCTCTCAGCAATATGCTGATCCACGTAAGATTCACGATCTATTCGTCAATACACCACCAGCTAAGTTCTTAGAGATGGTATTGGGTGATGTATATCGTTTCTTCACTTACGAGAATGAAGTTAATGATATGCGTACTAACTTCTCATTGTCTCTTGATCTTCCTTATATGTTTAAGGAAGTTAAGATTCCTGCTGAGAAACCTAAGGTTAAACCCAAACTGAATAAGATTGTTTGGGATATTGAAGCTGAGGGTGCAGCAGATGGTATGCGTCGTGGGGCAATGCTTGCTCCTCCAGTACGACCAATGGATGCAGGAGTTATTGAAGACTATGATCTGAATGGTATGGAATGGGAAGTTGATTTAAACATCTTACCAGATAATGCAAACGACATCATTCAACGTAACATCTTGAATGAGTTTGCTCAAAGACTAGCACATCATCAAGCAGGAGTGTTGTAATGAAGATTATTCCATATAAAATGTATAGTGGGTCAGCTAAAGCACTAGCTGATGCGTTAGGTATTAAGCGAGTGCGTAAAGAGGGGAAACCCTTGCGTATTCGTGGTATGTTGATTAATTGGGGTAATTCCGATATTAAACGACAGATCAACGCAGATAAGATCATTAACAGTTGTGAAGCTGTTAATCGTGCGTCTAACAAGTTGGAAACATTCCGAGCATTGCAAGATTTCGTTGACATTCCAGAGTATACAAATAACAAAGCCGTTGCTGAATCATGGCTTGACACAAATAAAGTTTGTGTTGTAGCTCGTGCTAAACTTCGTGGTCATAGTGGTGAAGGTATTACCTTACATGGTAAAGGTTCTGTTCTCCCCGATGTACCGCTGTACACGAAGTATATTCCTAAGATGAAGGAGTATCGTCTTCACGTTATGAACGGTAACGTGTTCTTTGCACAAGAGAAGAAACGACGATTTGATGTACCTGATGAAGAAGTGAATTGGCAAGTACGTAATCATGCGAATGGTTTCAATTACGCCAATCAAGATGTTCAACTCCCACCTCATGCTGAGCAAAATGCAGTAGCAGCAATCGCTGCTCTGAACCTTGACTTCGGTGCTGTTGATATGATCTATAACGCTAAACAAAATAAGTATTTTGTATTAGAAATTAACACAGCGCCAGGTTTATTTGGTACAACATTGGAGAAATATGTCGAACAGTTTCAACAATACGAGTAATAGTCAATTCCCTCTGGAGAAAAATATATGAGTGAGAATCGTTTTTGGTTAACGTTGTGGTCTATTGCAGCAACAGCTGTTGTTATAATTGTTGCATCTTCACAGTTGTATTTTGATAATCGTAATACGATCATTAGCAAATCTACTGACCCAATTGCTATGGCTTGTGCATTACAAGTTGATGAAGCTAATATGAAAATCATTTGTTTGGAGAAAGTGAGAAAGCCATGAGCGCCCTGTCTGAAATTGATCTGAAAGACTTCGAGAAGATTGACGTTGATCTGTTAGAAGCACAGTTGGCTGAAGACGATACACACACAATCGTGTTGTTCGATTTTAAAGAATACTGTGAAACGATCCGTCGTATCCAAAAGAAACTTATCCCTCAAACCCCTGCCCTCTTTAAAGGAACTGTATGTCAATCAAATCAGGTGTAACTAAAACATTGCAAGAGTCTCTGATGTTAGAGTCTCGTCTTAACTTGTTGTACGATACGTATGATAAAACAACAGATGAGAAAGAGAAAGTGGTTCTCTTGTCATACATTAACTCAGTCAAGAAACGATTGTATAAGTTGCCAAACTATAACATCAATGGTTTGACTAAGATTATGAAGTTCTTTAAGGTTGAATATGTTCAAGCTGTATAACCCATATAAACCACACCCTGTTAAGTTTAACAATGGAATGTTCGGTGTTCGTAAGAAACTGTTCTTGATAGGTTATCAATTTTATGATCAAAAAGGTGGCAGTGACTGGTGGTTTAGTGATGAATATATCCCAAAGTATTGCACAGTCAAAAATTTTGAAGACCTTAAGATGCCTTTAGATAAAGGAGCATATATTGGCTAAGTGTGTAGAAAAACTACCACACCGTACAGATAAATGTAACTCAGCTTCAGGTTTACAAGTCTTCCTTCGTGAAGATGGTAAGTATGACGGTTTCTGCTTCTCTTGTGGAACGTATGTGCCAGATCCTTACCATGATAAACCTGAAGGATATAAACCAACCGCATTAACCAAATCTCCTGAGCAGATTGAAGCTGAGATCAAGGATGTATCAACTTATAAAACGGTTGATCTTCCTGATCGTAAGCTGAAGAAAGAATATCTAGAATACTTTGGTATTAAGATTGGTTTATCTGAGACTGACGGTGTAACTCCAGTAACTCATTATTATCCATATTATAACGGTGATGAGTTGATTGGATATAAAGTACGATTGATTGAGAACAAGCGTATGTGGGCCATTGGTTCCACTAAGAACGCTGACTTCTTTGGGTGGCAACAAGCCATTCAAACTGGTGGTAAGAAGCTGTTCATTACAGAGGGAGAATGTGATGCAGTAGCTCTCTTCCAAATCTTTAAAGAGCATAATAAGGGAACACAATATGCAGACTACAATCCTGCTGTGGTGTCTCTCAGTAATGGATCAGGTGGTGCGTCTAAGCAATTCGCTAAGATGCTTCCTGACATTCGGCGTCACTTTAAAGAAATCATCCTTGTATTTGATAATGACGAGCCAGGAAAGAAAGCGGTAGAAGATGTACTACGGATTGCCCCTGATGCGATGGTTGCAGCTCTCCCATCCAAAGACGCTAATCAGTCGCTTATCGACGGTCGTTCTAAAGCAGCCTATAATGCCTGTCAATTCAATGCCCAAAAACCAAAGAATACGCGTTTGGTTTCTGGCAATGACTTACACGAGGCAGGTAAAGAACCGCCACAATTTGGTATCTCGTGGCCTTGGGAACACATTACGAAAGCCACCAGGGGTATACGATTGGGAGAAACGATTTACATTGGTGCTGGTCAGAAACAAGGTAAGTCGGAGATCGTTAACACCCTTGCAGCACATTTTATCAAGGAACATGGATGGAAAGTCTTTCTTGTCAAGCCTGAAGAGAGCAACAAGAAAACCTACAAACTGGTTGCGGGTAAATTAGTCGGTAAGTTCTTTCACGATCCTACTAAGGAATTCGATGAGAAAGCTTATGACGAAGCGGGTAAGGTATTAGATGATCATCTCTATATGTTGAACTTGTATCAACACGTAGGATTTGATACTCTTAAGGCAGACATTCGTGCAGCTGCTGCTGAAGGATGTAAAGCGATTATTATCGACCCAATCACAAACTTAACTAACGGAATGGACGCAGCTAGTGCAAACGTCAAACTTCAAGAAATCGCTCAAGAGCTTTCTGCTATGGCCCTTGATCTTAATGTCGTTATTTTTATTTTTTGCCACCTTCGTAATCCTGATTCTGGCCCGCCTCACGAGCGAGGTGGTGAAGTTCTTTCCTCTCAGTTCGCTGGCTCTCGTGCTATGGCTCGTTCGTGTAACCTCATGCTCGGACTTGAAGGAAATCGAGATCCTAACCTCCGACCTGAAGAACGAAATCTTAGAACTCTAGTATTACTAGAAGATCGGGAACACGGCGAAACAGGTAAATATAAGCTATACTGGGATCATACAACTGGCTTATTTAACGAAATACCATAACTTTGTTGTCGAGAAAGTAATAAAAGTTGGGTAATTAGAGTACAACATTTTGGAAATACTATGATTACTCAACAAGAACTTGAATCACTTTTAAACTATGACCCTGATACTGGTACTTTTATATGGATTAAATCTATTAAAGGTACTAAAGGTATCTTTTCTGAAGCAGGAACTATAACATCAAGAGGTTATAGAGACGTGTGTATCAATGGTAAGAAGTATGGATTACACCGCCTAGCGTTTCTTTATATGACAGGGGATATACCCCCTACTATCGACCACATAAATGGTATCAAAGATGACAATAGGTGGTGTAACCTGCGACCCTCTTCAGTACGAGAAAACTCCTTTAATTATAAAGGAACAGGCTCAAAGTCTAAATACAAAAACGTATATTACGACCCTCGTGGAAAAAAGAAATGGTTCGTTCGTATAACTGATTCAGAAGGTTTTAAAATTAGTTTAGGCTATTTTGAAACACCTGAAGAAGCTAATGAAGTAGCCTGTGTTGCTCGTGAAAAATATCACGGTGAATTTAACTGGAAATCAAATGCTTAAACTAATTGAACAACATTATTTGGATAATCGTCAGAAGCTCGTCAAGAAAATGACATTCCGAGCTGGCTCCCCCGAAGCTGGTGAAGATGTTGTTCAAACAGCTTATGAACGTGCTATTCGTTATCGACGTTCGTGTGACCCAGAACGCTTTAATCAATGGTTCTCTATGCTTCTTAATAACGCCCTGCGTGATTATAAGAACGCTGAGAAGGGATTCATCTACGTTGAACTAGATGACGAAGACCAAGAGACAATGGAGTGCCCTAGTTATCCTGAAAGTATTATGCGTGAGATCTTTGAGTTAATTGACACCAAGAGTGCTGATCAGATCGAAGTGCTTACGTTATACTTCAAGCAAGGATATTCAGCTCTTGATATTACTCATATCACTGAGTTCCCATACAAGCGTAATCATCAGATTATTCAACGATTCAGAAACGAGTTAAAGGATTTATACCGTGAGTAATGTATGGTTTGGTTCCGATTGGCACTTTGGTCATAAGAACATTGCTAAGTTTCGTAAAGAAGTAGAGAGTGAAGAAGCTAATAGACAACGTATTATCAAGGACTGCGAAGTTATTCGTAAGAACGATGTATTGTTTCTATTAGGTGACATTGCTTTCTATGAGCCTTACATTGAAGATATTGGACGTATTAATTGTCAGAAGTATTTGATTCGTGGTAATCACGATCAACTCCCTACTTGGAGATACCTAGAATACTTTAAAGAAGTGTATGGTGTTGTCAAGTATAAAGAGTTCTGGCTTAGTCATGCACCAATTCATCCTGATGAGCTTCGTGGTAAACGTAACCTCCATGGTCATGTGCACTACGAGAATATTAAGGTAGAGATGAAAGGCTTTCCTAAGTTACAAGATGATCCTCGTTACTTTAACTGTTGTCCTGAGAACCTATGGCCTACTGTAAATCGTTCAATCATTTCTCTAGATGAGATTAGGAAAGATTATGCGGATAGGTATCTTTGACATAGAGGCTAACGGATTACTTCGTGAAGCTACTAAGATGCACTGTGGATCTGTAAAGGTCTACAAAGGTGAGATGAAGAAGTTCTGGCCTTGGCCTGGAGCTGACTTCGTAAAACAATTCCTTGACTATCTAGATACGTTCGACGTACTGATTGCTCATAATGGAATTGGCTATGACTTCCCTTTACTGAAGAAGTTATATGGATGGGAGTTCAAAGGTAAGATTGTTGATACACTAATCATGTCTCGACTGTTGAGCCCTAATAGGCTTGTACCATTCAACTGTCCTAACAAGAAAGCTGGCCCTCATTCACTAGAATCGTGGGGTTATCGAGTTGGTAGGGGTAAGCCTGAGCATGACGACTGGGAAAGCTTCTCAGAAGCTATGCTCCATCGTAACTCAGAAGACGTAGAAATTACTGAGCTGGTGTACGATGCGTTAATGGAAGAAGCAAATGGGAGTAACTGGCGTAATGCGTTTCTGTTGTCGTTTGAGTTATTTACCAGACTGCAACAACAAGAACAGTACGGCTGGAAAGTAGATCAAGAACATATGCAATTCTGTATTCGTCAACTGACGAAGTGGATTGAACGGATTGATAAGGTTATTACCCCTCGTCTTCCTCAAGTTCTTGAGATTGAAGAAACTAAAAAGAATGGAGAATATAATTACATACGAAAACCTTTCCTCAAATCAGGTGAGTATTCGCAAAGCGTGGTTGATTGGTGTGACAGGAATAATGTTGACATTAGCACTAAGCCCATTTCTGGTTGCTTTAGCCGTATTAGCTTCCGCGTAACTGACTTAAACTCAAACTCCGAGACTAAAGACTTTCTATTGTCTTTAGGATGGGAACCTCTAGAATGGAATACAGATGATGATGGGAACCGCACAAGTCCTAAACTATCGAAAGACGATCCTTTTGAAGGAATTAGCGGAAAGCTTGGTAATCTTGTCGCACGACGAGTCCAATGCAGACAGAGGCGTGGCATTATTGAAGGATTATGTCAGCTTGTTCGAGAAGATGGCAGAATTGCAAGCATTGTTAACACGCTTGCCGTCACAGGACGAGCTACGCACAGAAATATTGTCAACATACCGAAAGCCTCAAGCTTTTACGGTAAACAGATGCGACAGATCTTTACCTCCTCAGAAGGTTATGTTCTCGTTGGCACCGACTCAGCAGGTAATCAGCTTCGACAACTCGCTGCTAGGATGAACAATCCGCAGTACATCTTTGCGATGACTAGCGGAAACAAAGAAGATGGCACTGATCCTCACACACTCACACAAAAAGCTGGAGACCTTGAATCCCGAGATATTGCAAAGAACGTTATGTATTGCCTGCTCTTCGGAGGAGGAGATGCAAAACTTGCTAAGACTGCTAAGAAGCCTCAAGGGACAGGAGCCGAGCTTAGGGATAAGCTTTACAGGGGACTTGATGGACTCGGTGAGCTTATGGAAAGACTTACGTTAGAATGGAAGGCAACAGCACGACAAAGATTTAATGCTAAGTTTAATCGAATGGAATACTTTAATGGTAAGATTACAGGCTTAGACGGTAGACCCATCACTGTACCATCTGAACATCAGATTCTAGTGTATTTGCTTCAATCCGATGAAGCTATTCATATGTCGAAAGCTTATTGTCTACTGGCACAACGCCTATCTGAAAAATATGTTTGGGGTGTAGATTATGGTATTGTTTGTTTTTACCATGACGAATACACTATCGAATGTAAAGAAGATATTGCTGAAGATGTTAAAAAAATCTCCGAGCAATGTATCGTAGACGCTGGTAAGTTCTTTGGTATTGAATGCCCTCATCAAGGTGAAGGTCAAATAGGTAAGAATTGGTATGACATCCACTAAATACTGGAATGGATATATTGTCCATGACGACGGAACTGTCCGTAATAAAGATGGTTCTTTAAAGAAATTTAAAACAAACCGTAAAGGATATTTGTTTACTAATTTCTATTACGATGGTCGGTCACATACCCATGTGATTCAACGTGTTATTTGGCAAGCCTTTGTTGGATACGTTCCTGAAGGTTATGAGATTGATCACATTGATAACGACCGAACTAACAACCGTATGAGCAATCTACAGTTGTTAACAAAATCACAAAACAATCAGAAGTCATATGACTCTGGTAATCGCAAATTTCTATTCGGTCAAACAAACCCGAATAGTTTAACTAGGAAAAATAAAATATGAACGATCAAGAAAAAATTCCGTACAACATTGAACTGACATTCTTTGACGAGTTTAGTCAAGAGACAGGTGATTTCGTTGAAGAAATTAAAGTGTATGAAAACATTATTGGTTATCAAGTAGGTAACGATGTTATTGCTGTTGTGACACATGATGGTGAGACACATATCTATCCAATGAAATCAGTGAAGTTCGTTCGTCACTATCCAGCACAATAAATTAATTAATTAAATCGAAAGGAAATACTATGGGTTTGAATGCTAAGAAAGTAGGCGGTGGTAATGGTGGTGGTAATCGTGTTCCTCAAGCGAACATCGAGCCAGGTACATATCCAGCACGACTGGTACAAATCATTGACCTAGGTTTGCAAGCACAACGTCCTTATCAAGGTAAGGATAAGCCTCCAGCTCAAGAGATTATGTTGACATATGAATTGGTTGACACATTCATGCTTGACGAAGATGGTAATGAATTGGAAGATAAGCCTCGTTGGATTTCTGAGACTCTTCCCTTCTACGGTTTGTACGCAGATAAGGCTAAGAGTACACAGCGTTACAACGCTATTGATCCTACTGGTGAGTATGACGGTGACTTCGCTAAGGCTATTGGTACACCAATCAACGTAACCATTGTTAACAACGCAGTCGGTGATAAAGTATATGACAACATTGCAACTATCTCTGCTATGCGTCCTCGTGACGCTGACAAATGCCCCGAACTGGTCAATCCTTCAAAGCTGTTTGACTTGGATAACCCCGATATGGAAGTGTTCAATGCACTCCCTGAGTGGTTGCGTGACAAAATCAAGAGCAACTTGAATTTCAAGGGTAGTCCTCTGGAAACTGCTGTAGGTAATGCTCCTGCTCCAGCCAAAGAGAAAGCTAAGAAAGCTGAAGCTAAGAAGCCTGAACCAGCAGCAGCTGATGAGGGTGATGGTGACAACAACCCCTTCTAATGCAATGCCTCATCGACGCTGATGTGCTTCGATATGAGATCGGATTTGCAGCGGAGACTGGCTGGCAACACGCTGGTTTCCCTCCTTTCGATTATGTGGCTGAACTGCTGGATAATCGAATAGGGAACATCAATGCAATTGCTTCACAAGCTGTACCAGAAAGCATGATAGCAGAGCCGATCCTATACCTCACAGGAAGTACAAACTTCAGATTTGATATTGCTAAGCGTACCCCGTATAAACAACGAACAGGTAATAAGCCTTGGCATTTCAAAAATATTACTGCATATTTGAAAGCTAAGTATGACGTTAGAGTCTCCGAGGGAATGGAAGCAGATGACCTTATGGCTATCGAACAATCCAGCAGACTACACGAAACCATCATATGCACCCGTGATAAAGACTTGCGACAAGTGCCAGGATGGCATTACGGATGGGAACTTGGAAACCAACCTCAATTTGGCCCGTTGTTGGTTGACGATGTTGGAAAGATTGCGCTCTCAACAGATCGTAAAAAGATCAACGGATACGGTGGAATGTTCTTCTACGCCCAATGTCTCACAGGGGATCCAGTTGATACTGTTCCAGGATTGGGTAACAAAACTGGACCCGTAAAGGCCTTTGAGATACTAGAAGGTAGTGAGACCTTAGAAGATGCTTTTAAGCGTGTTCTAGAGGCTTATAAGGGTGTCTATGAGGATCGTGCTGAGGAGGAATTACTAGAACAAGGAAGACTATTATGGATGACACGGAAACTGGACGAGAACCAGAAGCCAGTGATGTGGACTCTCCCAGACCACAGCTAGAAATTGAATGGTTGTATGACAACTATGAATGTGATCAATGTGGTCCCTCATTCGCTGAGGGAGCTATTGTACGTTTAGATAATGCTGTTATATTGGAACTTATTCCAAATGCACATTGTTATTCTTCAGTATCTTGGAATGCAGAGGAGGTATTCGTAGAACTATTGGAGAAATTTGGATTCGATGTAAGTATGTTAGAGTCTAATGTTAACACATCTCCTGAACTAAAGGAAGATGATGACGAAGACGTATAACAATGGACAATGGACAGAAGCACGTTTTAATTCATTCGTTAAGAGTGCATTACGTAGTGCTTCTCAACGTTGGCCACCTAAGTATACAGTGCTCTCTGAAGCCTGTGTAGGTCAGAAAGAGAATCCAAAGTCAGGTAGAATGGCTAAGTTCTACACTTGCAATAAATGTAGGGGAGAGTTTGTTGCAAAAGAAGTGGAAGTCAATCACATACTCCCTGTAATTCCAACAACAGGGTTTGACAGTTGGGATGATGTAATCTCTCGTTTATTCTGTGAACGAGATAACCTAGAAGTCTTGTGTAAGCCCTGTCACAAAGACATAACAAAACAAGAAAATAAGGAACGTAAAGAAAATGCAAAACGAATATAAAGGTTTTAGTCTGTTCAATGATGTTGAAGACGCTGAGCTTCGCGCTCAAAATCGAGGTCGTGTAATGGCAAACATGGCTGAAGATCACTCCGATAAGAAAACTCGTAAAGTATCCCCTAAAGGTGCTGCTCTTATCTTGAGCTACTTCAATCTGATTCGAGACTTTGATCGTAACAAAGCTAAGGATAAATTCAAGACGGAGATGGAATCCCGTGGATTCGTTCTTGCAGCGTGAACAGGAATATAACAGTCTTATGGAACGCTTAACTGGTACTAAACATGACCAGGACAAGCCTATGCTTAACCTTCTAGATGCTCAGGCTCTAGAGGGCTTGGCAGCTGTCCTAACATTTGGAGCTAAGAAATATGCTGCTGATAATTGGAGAGGCGGTATTAGTAACTCTCGCCTTGTGGCTTCTCTACTTCGTCACTTATTTGCTATTATGCGTGGTGAATATGTCGATCCCGAATCTGGTTTACCGCATATTGATCATGTCGGCTGTAATTGGATGTTCCTTTCAAATAATCTCAAAAATCGTCCAGATCTAAACGATTCATATTTCGCACCTAAACAATGAGTAAAGTAAAACTAATTTGGGCTACACCTGATGGTGAGAACCTTGTAGCATACATGGCCCGTGTAAGCAATCCAGCTAATCAAGATAATAAGGAAACATCAGCTAAGTTGTTGCAATACTTGGTACGTAATAAGCATTGGTCTCCATTCGAGATGGTCAGTGCTTGCGTAGAGATTGAGACAACACGAGACATTGCTCGTCAAATCCTTCGTCATCGTAGCTTTGCTTTCCAAGAGTTTAGTCAACGATACGCAGTAGCTACTGAATTCGAGACCTTTGAGGCACGTCTTCAAGATCATAAGAATCGTCAGAACAGCCTATTGAATGAAGATCGTGAGCTGGAAGACTTCTGGCGTCGTGGTCAAGATCATGTATTGGAAGCTGCATTACGAGTGTATAACGAAGCATTGCAGAACGGTATTGCCAAGGAAGTAGCACGTAAGGTGTTGCCAGAAGGCTTGACAAAGAGCCGTATGTACATGACTGGTACTCTGCGTAGTTGGATTCATTATTTGCAAGTTCGTCTCGATCCTGCAACACAGAAAGAGCATCGTGAAGTGGCAGAGCAAGTATTGGTTGCTTTGCAGAAAGATTTCCCTAACATTCTTGAGGTATTGAAATGAAGATTGCTGTAATCCCTGACACGCAGGTTAAGCCAGGTATTGATACAAAGTATTTGGAAAACATCGGTAAGTATATTCTAGAGAAGAAGCCAGACGTTATCGTTCATATGGGTGATCACTGGGATATGCCTAGTTTGAGTAGTTATGATGTAGGTAAGAAATCTTTTGAAGGTCGTCGCTATAAGCATGACATTGAAGCTGGAAACCTAGGTATGGCAACTTTGTTGAAACCATTGACTGAGTTCAACGAACGTGCTAAGGCTAACCACAAGCCCCGTTATAGCCCTCGTAAAGTGTTCTTAATGGGTAACCATGAGAATCGTATTAATCGCGCTGTAAACAGCGATCCTAAGCTTGAAGGAACTATTGGTGTCAACGATCTTAATCTCCAAGGATGGGAGACTTATGACTTCCTTGAAGTTGCTCTTATTGGCGGTATTGCTTTCAGTCACTATTTCGTTACGGGTGTGGCAGGACGACCTGCTTCAACTGCCAACGCACAACTGAATAAGAAGCATATGAGCTGCATTGCTGGTCATCAACAAGGCTTGCAGATTGCTACAGCCCATCGTGGTGATGGTCAACGATTGACAAGTATTATTGCTGGTTCGTGTTATGAGCATGACGAAGATTACTTGGGTGCACAAGGTAATAAACACTGGCGTGGTATGCTGATGTTGCATGAAGTAAATGACGGTCAGTTTGACTTGATGCCAGTGTCTCTCGATTACATTAACAAGAAATATAACTAAGGAAAATATGCAAACAGCACTACGTGAACACATTGACGACTTGATGTACGAATGCCACAAACAATCTAAAGATGCAGGTTGGTGGCATGACATTAATACAGGTAAGTCTATTACCGAGAATCCTTTTGCATTCAGTAATAAACTGATGTTGACAGTCTCTGAATTGTCAGAGGCTATGGAAGCTGATCGTAAAGGATTGATGGATGATAAACTACCTCATATGGACGGCCGTGTTGTTGAACTCGCTGACGCTCTTATTCGTATTTTCGATCTGGCTGGAGCATATAATATGCCCCTTGGCAAGGCATTTGAAGAGAAAATGGCATACAATGCAGGACGCCATGACCACAAAATGGCAAACCGTTTGGCAATCGGCGGCAAATCTTACTAATAATAAAAGGAAATAAATGACTGAACAATCACTCCGCGCACAACTTCTATTCCGACGTACATATAATCGTCCCCTAAACGATGAAGGTACAGTCTTTGAAACATTCGAACAGACTATTGACCGAGTGATTGGTCATCAGAAATGGCTGTGGGAACGTGCTAAGAAAGACGAATTGTTCCCTTGGGAATTGGCTGAGCTTGAAGAGCTTCGTACTGCGATGTTGGAACGTAAGGTTCTTATGTCTGGTCGTACTCTGTGGCTTGGTGGTACTGAGGTAGCACAACGTCGTGAAGCTTCTCAATTCAACTGTTCGTTTACACAAGTTGAAACTGTGTATGATACAGTGGACGTATTGTGGCTTTTGATGCAAGGTTGTGGTGTTGGCTTCCGTCCTATCGTAGGACAGCTTACAGGCTTCCAAAAGCCAATTACAGAGCTTGAAATCATTCGTTCTACTCGTACAGAGAAGGGTGGTGATCAAGACAACAAAGAGACATTTGAAGATGGTGTCTGGACTATCCGAGTTGGTGACTCAGCTGAAGCTTGGAGTAAGTCTATTGGTAAACTGATGAGTCATAAATATCCTGCTAAGAAATTGATTCTAGATTTCTCTCAGATTCGTCCAGCAGGTGAAAGGTTGAAGGGTTATGGTTGGATTAGCTCTGGTGACGCAGCTATTGCAAAAGCTTACGAAGCGATTTTTAAAATCCTTAATCGTCGTAGCGGTAGCTTGCTTACTCGTATCGACATTCTTGACATTGTTAACTGGTTGGGCACTATCCTCTCTTCTCGGCGCTCAGCTGAGATTGCTCTCTTTGAGTATGGAGAAGATGAATGGGCTGAGTTCGCAGTTGCGAAGAATGAATGGTGGGTGAACAATCCACAACGAGCACAATCTAATAACAGCTTGTTGTTCAATCATCGTCCTGCTAAGAACGAGATTGCTCAGGTAATCAAGTTGATGGTTGAAGCTGGTGGTAGTGAACCTGGCTTTATTAACGGTGTTGCAGCTCGTAAACGTGCTCCTTGGTTCAAAGGTGTTAATCCTTGTGCTGAGATTCTCTTAGGTAATAAATCGTTCTGTAACTTGACGGAGGTTGATCTTGCGAAATTCCATGGTGACTCAGCAGGGTTACGAAAAGCTATTGAGCTCGCAGCACGAGCAAATTACCGACAGACTTGTGTTGATCTTCGTGACGGAATTCTCCAAGAAGCATGGCACCTCAATAACGAATTCCTTAGGTTGTGTGGAGTGGGGATTACGGGTCTTGTCCGACGACCAGATCTCTCTGCATATGATTACGCAGAATTACAACGAACAGCTGTTGCAGGAGCTTACGCAATGGCTGATCAGCTTGGGCTTCCACGTCCTAAAAACGTCACAACAATCAAACCATCGGGTACACTTTCTAAAGTTATGGATACAACCGAAGGTGTACACAAACCCCTCGGTAAATACATCTTTAACAATGTAACGTATGGTAAGTTCGATCCCTTGGTTCCTCTGTGTCGTGCAGCTGGATATAAAGTGGTTGATCATCCTATTGACCCAAGTGCTGTATTGATTACGTTCCCTGTTAAATGGGATGACGTACCATTCGATAAGTTTGAGAAAGACGGTATCGTAATGGAAGTTAATACTGAGAGCGCTGTGTCACAACTCGAACGATACAAGATGTTGATGCAGAATTGGTGTCAACAAAACGTATCGGCAACTATTAGCTATTCTCCAGAGGAAGCAGATGCAATTGTGGAATGGTTACATGATAATTGGGATAATTATGTTGGAGTATCTTTCTTATTTCGGGCAGACCCCACAAAGTCTGCAAAAGATTTGGGATATTCCTACTTACCCCAAGCAGTCGTAACAAAAGAAGAATATGACGCATACGTAGCTAATCTACAACCGATTGACTTGAATGCGTCTAACGATATTGATGCTGATTTGGAAGATGACTGTGAAACAGGTCATTGCCCAATCCGCTAAGGAATTATATGGAAGATATTACAGTATATACCCAACCTAATTGCCCTGGCTGTATCACAGCTAAGGCAACTCTCCGTCAACAAGGTAAGTTATTTACAGAGATTGAAATCGGTAAAGATATTTCAGCCGCTGAGTTTAAAGAGCTGCACCCAGGTGTACGAACTGTCCCATTTATCTATATTAAAACAAGTTAAATAGACAATAAAAAAGCCCGTAGGGATTTCTCCTTACGGGCTTAATTTTTATCGTTCGTACTCAAGAATGATCTGTTTACACAAATCACTACGAACAATATCTGAGGGATAGAACTCTACCACCTCAATACTAGGAATGTATTGTAGTCGTTGAATAGTAGACATAAGACCTGAATCAGGAATATCTACTTGGCGACTATCTCCTGAAAAGATAACCTTACTGTTATGACCTATACGGGTAAGCAGTAATTTAAATTCTTTCTCAGTCATGTTCTGGCATTCATCAACCAGCACAATAGCATCATCAAACGTAGCTCCTCGCATGAAGCCAAGAGGACGTGGATCAATCTGACCACGTTTCTTAAACAACTCATACAAGGACTTACCAAACGCTCGGATAAAGACACCTTCAAAAGGTTCTAGATACGGTGCGTATTTCTCTTCCAACTCTCCTGGTAAGAAACCAAGACTACGACTAGCTTCAACGTTAGGTCGTGTCACGATAATCTTACTTGTCTCTCGGTAGTAAAGCTTCTCCGCTGCGTATGAAGCTGCTACATAGGTTTTCCCTGTGCCAGCACTACCAATTCCAAAAACAACATCGCTTCTCTCGATTGCCTCAAGATAGATTTGCTGAGCCATATTCTTCGGTTGGATACTATCGAATCCACGAATAGGTTCTACATTACTCTCTTGTACATTTCTCTTACGTGCTGATTTAGTGCTTGCCATGGTATTATTTCTTTGGTTTTTTGGTGGATGACTTGGTTTTAGCTTTGGCTTTTTGCTTCGCTTCAACCGCATAGTAAACAGATTTACCTTTTTTCGCACCATATTCTTTCTTCATGGCTGCCATCATAGACTTGTTAACTGGCATTATTTTTTCTTTCGTTTGTTATAAGTATTCGCAATATCCTCACACCAACCAGCTAACTCTTCTTGACTCAATCGTTGTTTCATTGTATTAGCTTGTCGGCACACGAGTTGTACGTTATCTTCTGAGTATTCACCTAGCGGATCAATACGATCAATGCTAATATTCGTAGGGATAACACCACTTCCACAAATGAAAGTAAGTTGTCTCCCTGATATAGCACAAAGACCCTCTTGATCTTCATAGAGTTTACAAAGAAAATTTATATCTAAATCCCTACGATACGCAACTTTAGTACGTAATGACATAAGGAAATTTCTATAATTAGCTCCCCTGTATTTGAATGCAGCAGCTACGCCTTTCTTCATTTACGTTTCTTTCTGGGGTCGTATTGATTCATAGCACGGTTCTTGCTCTTAGAAATTGCTTGCAAGTTCTTAGAAGACAAGTCACCTGTCTTATGATTCTTATGGTCTACATCTTTACCGTCCCCTTTTCGGACAGCACCCTTACGCTCCATAATCGCTCGTGCATGATTACGTTCAGCTCGTCTCTTCTTTTGCTCTGGGCTGGAATTATATGCTCGCTGACGAATACTGTCAGCTTTAGCACCCTTTTTATATTCACCTTTTTTAGCCATTCTTTTTACCTACAATCTTAGTCAAATAATCCCTTGTCTCCTTAGGCAAGCGTGTCTCCCAGTTCGTACCTGATCTACGTGCTTGATTGATAATTTTGTCCACATTACCTGGGCCATAATTATACGCCGCTAGAGCTTTACGAATATCTCCTTTGTACTTCTGGTTCATAGCAACCATATAGTCAAAACCAAATCTACGATATTCATCCTCAGTTTCAGACTGTAATGGTTTCACTCCATAACCAGGAGTGTCACCAGTCTTAGGCATCACCTGAGAAACACCAGCAGCTCCCTTGTTAGAACGAATAAGATTACCATCTGGGCCATAATGACGTAGCTGGCTTTCTGCTTTCAATTGTGTCTCGTAATAGCTACGAACAGCTGAAGCATACTTATTATCTTTCTCAGGAGCGAAGTAAGCCCCCTTAGGAGCCTCTTTAACGGGGCTAGAAGGGGCTGTTTCTGTTGGCTTAGGGGGTTGACCAGTGATGAACTTTTTAATCTCATCAAAGGCCATTTCCCAAGGCTTCTTAGAAGGTGTCTCAGGAGCCGATGAGGGCTCCGAAGGAGTTACTACAGAAGCTTTGGCTGTGTCAACTGCTTTACCAGCAACTTGCATCAGCTTATCAAAGCTCATGTTCCAAGGGCCATTATCAGTTTGCGGCTGTTGCTCGCCAGTTGGCTTTATCTCGGTAGTCAAATGCTACTCCTTTACCTACGTATTCTTGACCGTTAACAACGTCACCTGATTTGAATGGGAAAGCAAAAGGCATATAAGCTTGTTTATTAGCTTCCCAATGCTTAGCGTAGTCTGTAGTACCTTCCAAGTGTGCACCAAGACGAACCAACTCGTTAACAGCTTTTTGAGCTTTGTTCAACGAATCCACTGTAGCTTTAGCATTACGCAAAGCAACAGGATCATTAGGCACATTCTTCAAGTCAAAGACAATACCTGAACCGCTGAACTTAACGTCCAAGTTCTCAGGCTTAATAGCTTCAACAGTGACAGACTGACCACCCATAGACTGCTTCAATACACCAGCAGCGGGAAGTGCAGCAGGGGTGTTAAATGCGTCTTGGATTTGTTGTTGTACGCCCTTAACAACCACCTGCTCCCAGTTCAACTTCAATGAACGTACAGCATTAGTTACTACTTGTGGATCAACTTGGTTCTTAGAAGCCCAAGCGCCATATTCAGGAGAAGCGAAGAAACGAACAGACTCTTGAACAGACTTGGCATCACCAGATGTAGTCTTGTTACCAATCTGACGTAACGATTCAGTTACACCACGATTGATTTCCAATTGATATTGAGTGTTACCTTCGTTACGGGCAGCATCTGACAAACCACCTTTAAGTGCTTTATATACACCAGCTTCAGTCTGTTGATCACCAACGAAGTTAGGAACGTTCTGATCACCAGAGATCATCTTAGTAACAGCAGTGGTTACGTTAGCAGATGTACCCAAGGTTGCTTGCAATGCCATTGGGCTGCCTTTAAACAGTTCAGCAGCAGCAACAGAGCGTTGCAACACAGGATCGCGCTGGAGAGATCCAAGAGCTTGTGTCTTAACGATTGTGTCAATCTGCCCTTGCAAGTTAGCAGCATCAGCTTTAGGATCAAGCAATGCTTCAGAAGCTTTCTGCAAGTCACCAAACAAACGAGAGTAGGTAGCACCAAGTTCAGGATTCTTACCACCAGCAGCAGTAATAGCTGCATTAATTTGTGTATAGTGCATTGCCAAGTCCATACGGGCTTGCTCAAATGTTTTTTGACCAGAAGCGACTTTTGCTTTCAAATCCAAAGCAATTGTACGAGAAGCTTCAAGGTTAGCACCAGCCAAGTCATTAATCAATGAAATGCTTTGATCTTTAATTTGAGCATCACGCATATCCTTGTCCCAAGAACCTTGGGCACGGGATTCAGCATTAACTTTGAACTGACGCTCCATCTCTTTCTGCATACGTACAGAAGAAGCATGAGCACGTAACAGAGAATCTTCTGCTTCTTTACTCATACCAGCGTAAAACTCAATACCATCAGCTTGAGCAGCAAGCTTAGCAGATTTACGAATCTCAGCATCAGTCTTAACAGCTTCTTCAGCGATACCAATCTGTGTACCGCTAGAGAAGTTAGCACGTGCTTTATTAATCGCTTCACCGTACTGAGAAAAACCAGTGAGGTATTTACCAGTAATAGAGCGTGAACGAGCAGCACCCTCGGCTGTGGTCATTGTGCCATTCTCAATAGCATTATTAACAGCACCAATCTCACTTGAATACTGTTGAACCACCATCTGCTCTTGTTCACGAGCCTTAGCTTGGAACAGATTAGAAATACCCTGAGCAATTGCTGGAGCAGCGCCAGCAACCATAGGAAGCATACTTGTATTAACTGCCTGTTCTTGAACAGGAGCTAGAGGAGCACTCCCTGCCCCTTGCGGGGCGGAGAGCTGAGTTGCTTGAGTACCAAACTCAGCCATATATTATTCGCCTTTCTTCGTTGCTTTTTCCACGTCATCAACGCGTTGCAACATCATTTGTTTCTGTTCTTCGCTTACTGGCATCATACGGATGTTGTCACGAAGCGAGCTACCTTCTGGAATACCAGCTGCCTTCATCATTTGATAAATGAGCTGTTGTTCTTTATTCTGGAAGAGGTTCTTAGTCATCCACTCGCTAGCGATACGCTGAGCTTCTGGATTGTTTTCGTACTTCTTCAGAACGATAGAAGATACCTTAGTGATATACTCTATATCAGTATTGCCTTTCGACAGTTCACGCTGATAATAACGTGAAATTTCATCCATGACTTGTTCAACTTCTTGTTTGAAGTCTTTAGTCTTGGTAGATGCTGCCTTCATAGCCTGATACATATCTCGTTGGTTAGCAGATGGGAAACCCAAAGCCAACATATAAGCTTCAAACGGATGAGCCTTAGCGTCAATTACGTTACCGTACTTGTCGTAAATCTTACCTGTCTCTAAAGCCAAATGAGCTTTAACTGCGTTATTCCAACCAGAGGAAATACTGAGTACGTCGTTGATAACAGACAAAGCTTCTTGTGGGTCTTTGTAATCGTCTTTAACGACACCAAAGAAACGACCAACAGAACCAATAGCTGTTTGAACACGGCTTCCTTCTTTCATAAACAATGCACCAGCAGGACTGTTGGTAATAACACCAAATGCACCTTCAGTCATCATTGCTTTGAAAAACTGTGCCCATCCTTGCATATCGTAAGGAGCCAAGCTAGAGAAGTCAATATTAATATCGTCTGTCTTGAAATACTTACGAAGAGCTTCGTTATACAACAAACTCTCTAATCCGTGTACCACTTGTTCACGCAGCTTAGGATTATCAGGGAGAATATCTCCACCTAACATCTCACTAACGAGCATAGAGCCTGGAACACCCCACATAACTGTATCAGCAACAATCATACGAGCACGTGTAGCACCATCCAAACGACGATTAGTAGCTTGCAAGAAAGCCTTATGAGGCACTTGCATAAACTGCAAAACAATCGAAGGAGCTGTCTGGTTATATGGCATATCACCTGCGTGA
>JACCDX010606448.1_pt1 | contig 48224 bp, 42 predicted proteins | sample 7449681 | NCBI WGS metagenome assembly JACCDX01 (sample SAMN15323450, study PRJNA562643) | freshwater metagenome | isolation source: river surface water | place: USA:Blue River Watershed | collected 2017-08-18
CGAATCCCTCTCTCTCCGCAGTCAGTTTTCGGGGTGTAGCGTAGCCCGGTATCGCGCTTGGTTTGGGACCAAGAGGTAGTAGGTTCGAATCCTGCCACCCCGACAAAAGTCAATTTATGAGGAAGTGTTTAACACCAATTGTAAATTGGCTTTTTATTTTAATTTAGGTTCCGTAGCTCAGCTGGATAGAGCAACTGCCTTCTAAGCAGTAGGTCTTTGGTTCGAATCCAAACGGAATCACTAATTAGTAGTTATTACATTTTATGTAACAGTTATTTATTTTACTAATTTGCTAGGGAGAAAATTAACTTTACTCAAAAATTCTTTCGGAATCCTACTTCTTTGGATTTTACCTCCATTTATATATTTCTTGAAAGCGTATGTTGGATTAGGTGGTGGTTCACTTTTTACTGGTATAGTTTATAGTTTTGGAATTTTGTTATTACTATCTCCAATACATCCTAAAATTGGATTTAAACCTAACTTGTTATTATTGCAAGTAGGGGCTGTATTCTTTTGCCAAGCTCTATTGTATTTTTTTATCTATAATATGGAGGGGAGATCTTTTGCTGTTGATAGTATCAATTTCTTCCTACTCATTTCTTTCTTCTTTTTTTTACTTCGAGTCGATAATGAAGTTCAAAAATATTTACCCAATCTTATCTTAGTGACTACTTTCATCACTAGTCTTGCATTATTGTATTCAATTTATACAAATCCGGAATTTGTTCTTGGGGCTAGAGCTACAGTACAATATAAAAGTAATTCAGGAGAATTTACAGGAAATCCGCATGTGTATAGCAGAAATGGTCTTGCAGGATTTATAATTTCAACTTTACTAATTCTTTTTAATGGTAAAATAAAAAATTATAGAGATAATCTAATGATCAGGCTTTTAGCGCATATTAATTTGCTAGTAAGTATTTTGGTAATTATCCTTACTCAAACAAGAGCCACAATTTTATCATTAGGTATCGTTTTAGTTTTATTGATTTTTTACGTATTAAAATGGAGAGATATTTATACGAATATCAAAAGCTACATAATTGCTTATTATGCTGTATTATCATTAATCCTATTTTATTACGAAGCAAAATTCAATCTTTGGAAACTTGTATCAGGTTATTATAATTCATTTCAAAATTTGTTTTTTAAAGCTGTAAATACTGGTTTAAGTTTAGGGAAATCTAGCGACTTTGACGAATCAGCAATGGGAAGAGTAGTTAATATTAACTTCTTTTTTAATTTATGGAAAAATGATCCTTGGGGATTTATTTTAGGACATGGATATAAGAAAAGATATATTGACATACCTGTTTTAGAGTCATTTATTAATTTTGGAATAATAGGATTGATAACTTTCGTTACATTTAATTTATTGATATTAAATTTTAGCATTAGAGCACTTCGATCGCAGAATATATTTCAAGTTTTTATGGGATTGTTTTATATCCATACATTGATTGCAATATTTGTTGCAGGTCGTCCGGTTGATTTTTCTTTTTGGGTAAGCTATATTGTAATTATTCGATTCCTAGGTATTGAGTATAATCATAACAAGTTGGTATGAGGGTTTTAATATTACACAACCAGCTCTGGACACAATATAAGTCTGTTGTATTTCAAGGTATTTATGATGAATTTAAAAAAACAGGAGACGAATTATTAGTTCTTCAAACGTCAATTTGTGAAAAAAGTAGATTAAATATATTAGATTTCAATGCGGCTAACTTTAAATATACCTATCCTTATATACTATTAAATAATACCAGTCTGGAAGATTCAAATCCCATTCGTACAGCATTTCTATGGATATATTATGCTATAAAATTTAGGCCTAATGTTATCAACTTAACGGGTTATTCAGAACTTGGAACAATTTTTATACTTATTTATTCAAAATTATTTAATGTAAAAACGTTAATGACGAATGAGTCAATTCATTCTGAAAGACTTCATAACCCAACTATTTCAAAAAAAATAATTAGGTCATTCAAAAAACTATTAATTCAACTTACTGATGGTTTTTTATCCTATGGAATTAAATCAAATGATTATTTATTTAGATTTAGAAGATCTAAAAGAAGTATATTGTCATTTTTGAACTCCTTTGATCGATCAAAATTTCTTTCTGAAAATACAGAATTTGTCAATGAAAAAACACCCTATATTTTATTTGTTGGTAGACTCTCAGAGGAGAAGAATCTATTTTGTTTAATTGAATTAGCCCGAATATTTGTTTTGGACCGTTTAAATTATAGAATAAAAATAATAGGGGAGGGTGACGAATATGATAGTTTAAATAGCCTGATTAATAAAGAAAGTTTGCCAATTGACCTTGAGGGTGCTAAAAATTGGGATCAACTAAGTATAATCTATAAATCTGCATCAGCATTCATTTTACCATCTTTAAATGAAACGTGGGGAATGGTTGCAAATGAAGCATTAGAAATGGGTGTTCCTGTTATTTGTTCCAGTGCATGTGGATGTGCAGATGATTTAGTAATAAATGATATAAACGGTTTAGTTTTAAAGAATTTTAATTTTATAGATAATTTAAATTCTGAAACATATAAACGTTTGAAAGCCTACTTGCTCATGAATTCAGCTTCATCTAAAACGAGTAATTCCCTAAACAAAAATATAGCATCCATTTATGATGAGACGAAACTAATTGATGAATTTATATTTGCATTCAGAAAAATAGCATAGATGAAACGAATCCTACATTTATGTAATTATACATGGGAAACTGGGGGACCACCAAGTGTGATATTTTCTCATTCAAAAGTTCAACTAGAATACAATTATGAACAACATATTTATTCAACACCAATTCCCACTCAAACAATTTACCCACTAAACAAGAATCAGAGACTATTTGTATTTAAAAGATCGTTTTTAACAAAATTTCTGGCTGATTTTTCATGGACGTTACTTTTTTATTTTATAAAAAACAGAAATCAATATGAATACATAAACTCGCATGGGCTATGGAATTTTGGTTCTATTTTACCTTTCTTGATACCAAATAGGGCAAAAAAAATTGTTACACTACATGGATTTTTAGATGAATATTTGATAAAAAGGTCTAGTAATACAAAGAAACTATTTTGGATATTTATTCAAAAGTGGTGTTTATTTAGAGCAGACTGTATCCATGTAATTAGTAAAAATGAAGAGTTGTTTATTAAATCAAATTATCCATCGCTAACCTCAAAAATTGAATATATACCCAATGGTTTATCACTAATTGAACTTGATAAACAGGTTAATCGAGGCTTTAAAGAAAAAATAGATAGCTATATAAATTCATCAGAGGTAGTTTTTTTATACTTAGGAAGATTGAACAAAAAGAAAGGATTAGATTTATTGTTACCAGCCTTTATTAAGTTTCAAAAAGACCATATAAATTCACATTTGCTTCTTGTAGGACCAGATGATGGCTACAAGCAAGAATTAGAAATAGTGATTAAAGAAAATATTAATTCAAGTGGAAATATTCACATACTCGACAAGGTAAAAGATGCAGAAAAGGTATATCTGTTAAAAAAGTGTCATGTGTTTATTCTCCCTTCATATTCGGAAGGGTTTTCAATTGCTGCTTTAGAAGCTATTGCTTATGGAATACCTGGAATATATAGTAATACCGTTGGTTTTTCAGATGATATAGTTACATATCGAGCTGGTTTAATATGTGAATTAAATATAGATTCTATTACAAATCAAATGTTAGTACTTAGTAGGAATAAAGCTCTTCAAAAATCTATAGTAAAGAATGGACAGGTATTATTCAAAGATAAATACCGAACAGAAATTGTTGCTAAACAATTTATTGACAAAGTATTGAATTAAAAAATGATTGAAAACCTATCTATAATTGTTTTAACATATAATGAAGAAATTCATATTGATCGTCTGCTCGATAATTTATTGAAGCTAACATCTAAGATTTACATCGTTGATTCATATTCTACAGATGCGACTATTTCAATATTGAAAGCTAAAAATATAAGTTATAGCCAAAATAAATTCATTAATCATTCAAAACAGATAAATTATGCCATTGATTCTAATCCTTATGAAACAACTTGGATAATGAGAATTGATGCTGATGAACTTGTTTCAGATAAATTGATATTGGAACTAGCAGATAAACTTAATTTTTACACGAATAGTGATGTAAATGGTTTTTATCTGCAAAGAAAAGTTGTTTTTATGAGCAGACAACTAAATTATGGCAATTTAAATCCTATGTGGTTATTAAGAGTTTGGCGATCTGGAGAAGGTTTCTGTAACGAAAAGTGGATGGATGAAAAAATTGTATTAAAACATCCTAATACGAAGCAATTAAAGGAAATATTCTATGATCATAATTTGAATAGCTTAACATGGTGGACGAGTAAACATAATTTATACTCGAATAGGGAAGCAATAGAAATACTCAAGGAAAAGTATGTAAAAACTTCAGGCAAAAAAGAGAAAGCATCAAATCGGGATTTGCTATTATTTAAATTGAAAAGTATTTATAATATGTTCCCAATGTTTGTAAGACCTATTTTGTTATTTTTATATTCATATATACTTAGATTAGGTTTTTTAGATGGGAAGCAGGGTATAATTTGGAATGTATTACAAGTTTTTTGGTATAGGTTTTTAGTAGATTGTAAGGTATTTGAAATTGAACGAGTTCATAATTTTGATTCACAAAAAATAGTTGAATATTTGATAAAATTAGATGAATAAGGTAGATTTTTCACGTTATAATCACGTGTTATTTGTAGGATATAGTTTAAAGATTAAATATGCTTTGTGGCTATTGGTATCTAATATTTTTTTCCTTACCAATATTCCTTATCCAAATAAATTAAAGGTATTGATATTAAAATTATTTGGTGCTAAGATAGGAGATGTGGCCATAATCAAACCATGGGTTAAAATTAAATTTCCTTGGAATCTATCTATTGGCGATCACGTTTGGTTGGGGGAATCTTGTTGGATAGATAATATATCATCCATTTATATTGGTAGTCATGTATGTATCTCTCAAGGAGCAATCCTCATTACGGGTAATCATGATTACAAAAGAACAGATTTTTCACTAATTACCAAAGAGATTAAAGTTGATGATGGAGTGTGGATAGGAGCAAAGTCGGTAGTGACTGGCGGAGTCCATATTAAATCACATGCAGTGTTAGGTGCGTTGTCATTAACAAGTAAGGATTTAGAATCATATGCTATTTATCAAGGTAATCCAGCAGTGAAAATTAAATCACGATCAATTACTGATATTTTAATATGAAAGATTACATAATGCTATTTCAAAATAAAGAGTTTCAAATATTCTCCTCCTTAATTATTTCCTTAATTATATCAGTAGCCTCTATTCCAGTAATTATCAATATCTCTAAGTTAAAAGATTTAATGGCTGAGATTGAACTTAGAAGCTCACATGAGACATTAACACCCACATTAGGAGGAGTTGCTATTTTCGCTGCCACATTAATTAGTTATTTCATTTGGGATAATCCATATGAAGGGCATGAAATTCATTTAGCTGTTGCTGATTTAATTATTCTCTTTTTTTTGGGAATTAAAGATGATATTTTAATTCTTTCTCCTAAAAAGAAGTTATTGATTCAGATTGCGGCATCAATGCTGCTAATTACGTTGGGCGATTTACGTATTAATTCATTGTACGGTTTACTTGGCATCAATAATATACCTTACTTTATTAGTATTTTATTTACCACATTTATCTTTATATCACTTATAAATGCAATTAACCTTTTAGATGGTATTGATGGATTAGCCGGAACAGTCGGAGTGATGGCCTCCTTGTGTTTTGGGTATTTGTTTTACTCTTTAAGCCTCTTTGCACATGCAACATTAGCATTCTCATTAGCGGGTTCCTTGATTGGATTCTTACGGTACAATTGGTCGATTAAAAATAAAATTTTTATGGGAGATACTGGTTCACTCATAGTGGGATTTTTATTATCCTTTTTTGCAGTAAAATATATTGTTTTGAACAGCGCATATTTATATAATCCACAATTAGGAAATGATGCTCCTATTCTTGCGATGCTCATTTTGATATTACCCCTATTCGACACATTGAGAATGTTTATTATCCGTCTTTTAGCAAAAAAATCGCCATTTGAGGGTGACAGAAATCATTTACACCACATAGTTATAGATCAAGGTATTTCACATATGGCTGCAACAGCGTGGTTAGTTGGATGTAACTGTTTTCTATTAACTGCCTATTTCTATTTTAAACCTAGTTTTTCAAATTTAGAATTTATTGCAACAACATTAACCTTGTTTGGTTTTTACTGCTTATTGGCATTTATATTAGGCAAAAGAATTCAAGATACCGATCGAATAAAATTCACTAAAATTGATAAAATAAAAAGGTTACAAATAGTAGATGAGAAAAAGATTAAAGAGCAATTGACTTCAAAAGAACTTCCCAACGATTAAATTCATTAGATAAATTAAATTTCAGAGGGGAATTAATTAACGTGTGTCTTGTGCCAGTGTTAATTATTTTTTCAATATACTGATCAATCGAGCAAGATATATCTTTTAGATCATACGAATTAATGAGTAATCCATTTGAATCATCAATAAATAAAGATGGACCACCTGAATTTAAGGCTATAACGGGTACCCCTAAATAAAGAGCTTCCATCATTGCGAGACCAAGAGATTCTTCTCTAGAAGAAGAAAAATATAAGTCAGCGTTGATGATTTCTGTATAATACTGCAACTGAGTAGTCGGGCTAATAAATTCAAAATTAGATAATCCTAATTTTTCGAGAATTTGCTTAATCCAAAGGCCATATCCCGTTTTAGAATATTGGCCCAGCCAAATAAATTTATAATTCTTTTCTTTTAACTGATTAGCTACTCCAATAAACAAATCTGTACCTTTTCTATCCGATATTGACCCCGAACATACAACTCTAATTTCTTGTCTCTTATTCTTTCTATTTAAATTAAGGCCATCAATATACACCGTATCAATTGCTGAATTGATTATTTCAATTCGTCCATTATAACCTTTTACGATTTGGTCAAAGACTAATTGAGAACAAGAAACTACAACATCGGACTGTAATACATGCAAAAAATCCTCATCTGATAAATAAGAATAATTCGAAGACAATTCATGAATATGACAAACGGTAGTAACAGCAAATGGTTTGGCATATTTAAGTACAAAAGAAGGCGATAAACTATTTACATACCAGATAGAATATTGCCCTTTCTCCTGAATTTCAGATAATTGTTTGGATAATAAATCTTGACCGAAATAGTGTTGAATTTTATCAAATAGGTTGTACTTGATTTTTAATTGATAAAAGTCGATATGTCTAGGAAGTTCACTAATTAATTGTCCCACTTCACTTGTAACAACTAGACCTATTTCAAATTGATTAGGATCTAATCTACAAATTAGATTAAATAATACGACCTCGGCTCCAGTTCTATTAAAATTATTTGTAAAAAATAAAACCTTAATTTTCGACATCGAGGAATCAATAAATGGCGTTATGAAAAAATAGATTACACTAATCAGTCAAAATTACTAATTTTATAGTGATATACTAAATATGTTTAGATGAGCGATATAACGGAGTTAAGATTAAAAATAGACACTATTGATGATGCGATACTAGATTTATTAAGTAAACGTATGGAAATAGTCAATCAAATAGGGATACTAAAAAGAGGGACTAACAGCTTAATTTATCATCCAGATCGCGAAAAAGAAATAATTGATCGCTTAATAAATAGGAACAAAGGAAAATTAAGCGCATCCGCAATAGAAGCAATTTTTCTAGAGATATTTGGGGTATCAAGGAATCTTGAATTACCTGAACTAATTTCATATTTAGGGCCAGAAGGTAGTTTTACACATCAAGCAGCAGAGTCAAGGTTTGGCGCTGTAGCAGACTACATTTCGTTACCAAGCATTAAATCAATATTTGATTCCGTAGAAACAGGCCGTGCAAAATATGGAATAGTACCAATTGAAAATAATCAAGAAGGTATGGTTAAAGAAACCATGGATTTACTTTATGAAAGAAACCTATTCATTATTTCTGAGATAATTATTCCAGTGAATTTTTGTTTAGCCACCAAGGAGCAATCATTACAAAGTATAAATAAAATATTTTCTAAAGATATTGCATTCAACCAGTGCCAAGGATTCTTAAACGATTATTTTGGTTCCAAATCAGATGATTTTTTTATCCAGGTAGATTCCACTTCAAAAGCAGCCAAACTAGCTAATGATACAAAGTCAACAGCTGCGTTATGTTCTCATATTGCTGCCAAAATATATGGATTACCAATTTTATTTGATAATATACAGGACAATGATTCAAATCAAACCAGATTCGTTATTTTATCTAAAGTAGAAAATCTCAAAAAAACAGACAAAGATAAAACCAGTTTCGCAGTGAAGTTAAAAGATGATCACAAGCCAGGAACTTTGCTTAAACTATTACAGGAATTCGAAGAAGAGAAAATTAACCTATTAAAAATTGAATCAAGACCACAAAAGGATACAAATGAATTTAAATTTTGGTTTTTTATAGATGTTGAAGGGAATAAATTAGACAAAAACATTCAAAATTTAATTGAAACAAAAAAAGAAGAAATAACATTTTTAGGTAGTTACATGAACCTGTGTTAAATAGTTCAATGCATAATCTTTATCTATCTGTATTTGATTCTTTAAATCAGTAAATGTGCCAAATTTTTGTTCAGATCTAATTCGTTCAATAAATTCTGTATCTATACGGCAACCATATATTTCTAAATCAAAGTCTAACAAATAAGTCTCAATTGAAATTAAATAAGAGTTTGAAACAGTAGGTCTAGTCCCAACATTTGTTAGGCCAATTTTTGATATAATTTTTCCTGAAATCTCTATCGTGGAATATGTTAGATAAACGCCGTTAGCGGGTATTAGTTTGTTAATCTCAGTAATATCATAATTGGCAGTTGGAAAACCAATAGTTCTTCCCAACGCATTACCGTGAACAATCGTAGAACTTATAGCATATCTGTAGCCTAAATAGTCATTTGCCAAATTAACATTCCCTTCTTGTAAAAGGATTTTAATCCGGCTACTGCTTACAACTTCACCTTCAATTAACTTCTCATTTACTATAATTGATTTAATTTTATTCTTAAAATGTGTATCAATGTATTTGGGGGATCCTTCTCGATTTTTTCCAAAGTGATTATCATAACCAAAAACTAAGGACTTACAATTCAGCTTATCAAGGAGAATGGAAGTAACAAATTCGCCTGCCGACAAATCGGAAATATTTTTATCAAAAGGCAAAATAATAACTACATCTAGATTAGTCTTTTCAAGCTGATATATTTTATCCTCAACAGATAAAAGAGAAAGACTAGGATTACTAGGATTAAAATAATCAGTTGGATGATTTGAAAAAGTAATTAATACAGATTGTTGATTCTGTTTATCTGCAATTTGACAACATGTATCAATAACCTTTTTGTGCCCCAAATGAACACCATCAAACATACCAATAGTTACAACTGAGCCATTAACTTTCTCATCTATAACAAAGTCTTCAAGACTAAAGTACTTCTTCATAGATTAGTGGGTTAAAATTCATTACATCTTGGGAGTTTGCTAAACTATAATTACCAATTTGTGTTCTAATTAATTTATTTAGGTAGGCTCCTGATTCTAAACTAATACCTAGGTCTCTTACTAAACTACGAATATATGTGCCTTTAGAACAAACTATTTCAAAGGTGACAAGTGGAAAACTAGTTGCATCTATTTTAAAATCATATATAAAAGCATCCCTAATTTTAATATCTAAATCAGTTTCACTTATCCCAGAACGGGCATAGTTATATAGTCTTTTCCCATCTAATTTAATTGCTGAGTAAATTGGAGGAACTTGGCGAATTTTACCTATAAAATGATTTGTAATTCTTTCCTCAATCATCTCTTTAGTTATATGATCAAAGGAAAAGTGCCTATCAAATTCTGTTTCTAAATCAATGGAGGGAGTAGTTTTTCCAAAGATCATTTCCCCAGTATAGGTTTTAGGTAAATTTTGAAAATATTCTATTTTCTTCGTGTGTTTACCGACACAGATGATAAGAAGACCCGAAGCCAAAGGATCTAAAGTCCCGGCGTGACCAATTTTTTTAAACTTACCTAAATTCTTCAATTTTCTCACTACGTCAAAAGAAGTCCACGTAGCAGGCTTGTCAACTAAATAAAATTGGTTTTCAATTCTTTCTATTTCCACAATAAATAAAAACCAAAAATTAAGCCTATAGCAATTCTATAGTAACCAAAATATTTAAAACCGTAATTTTTAACCAAATTAACCATAAACTTAATGGAAAAAAGAGCAACGATAAACGATATGAGAAATGCCACAAGCAGGTAAACACCATTTGAACCCGTCGTAAACTCAACAATATTATCCCTATAATCTAAAAACTTTTTAGCACAAGCACCAAGAATGGTTGGAATTCCTAGTAGAAACGAAAATTCAATTGCGTCTCGATGTTTAAATCCTACCATTCTTCCACCGATAATAGATGCACCAGATCTGGAAACACCTGGAATCATAGCTAAACATTGATATAATCCAATCTTAAACGCCTGACTCTTAGACATATTTTCTATCGAACTAGGTTTTTCTTCCTTATCTACAATCCATTTATCAATATAAATCAATACATATCCACCAGTTATCCAACTTATACAAATAAACCAATATCCTTGAAAAAGAGACTCTAAAAAATCATCCAATAATACTCCAAAGACAACAGCAGGAATAAATGAAACAAGTATATATTTATATATTGACAGGGATGAAGTTAATCGATTAAAATATAGAATAGGTACAGCAGAAATTGCACCAAGTTGAATAAAAATTGTGAAAAAATTTAAAAATGTGGAGGGAGGAACGTCCAATAAAAGTTCACCTACGATTAAATGCGCTGTTGATGAAATTGGTAAAAACTCGGTTAATCCTTCAATAAACCCTAGAATAATAGTCTGGAAAAAATCAATCATTTTTACGCTTATTAAACAAAGAGAAAATTGGTATAAAGACGCCTAACAAAACAAAAATTGGACCTAATGTTAAACCTAAAAATCCGAAACCAAAAGGCTCTTTATCTAAAGTCATAATAAAAAAACCTGCTATCATGGAAAGTATACCAAAAAGCAAAATTTTAATATCTGCGGAATTGAGTGGTAAATTTTGTTTGTTGTTTGGTGACATATCAAATTAAATTAATGTGTGATGTTTTCAAATATTTATTAACCGCAATTATTGTACTGATTAAACAGAATAAAACACAAAAAATAAAATTAGCACTAAACAATTGTATTTGGTTAGATACTTCAAGATAAATACTCTGAATTTCAGGAATCTGAATTGTAACAAAATAGAGTAAAATATTAATTAAGAGGTATCCTAGTATACTCCCAATTATACCTATCAGAAATGCATTTAAAATATATGGTTTTAGAATAAATCCATTTGTAGAACCCAATAATTGCATCGATTTAATCAATAAACGATTAGCATGAATATTAAGTCTCACATAGTTAGATAATAGTAAATAGATCCAAATAATCAATATTAAACTTAAAACAGACATAATACTGGTTATGACTTTAATTTTTGGAGATAGTGTTAATAAAAAATTCGTCGGATAACTTACATCATAAACTCCATTTATAGATTTAAATTTAGTTGCTAATTGATTCAATTTTAGATTAGATTTTACTGAATCTTGGATACCTAGAATTACTAAATTCTTGAATGGATTAACATCTCCCAATAATTCTTCATAATTCTCATGGGAAGAAGCTAGAAATTCTTTAGCTGTCTTTTCTTTTGATACAAATTGGACATCCTTACTATTGACATAGTCACTGCGCTTCATTAATAGAATTGTTGATTTAATTTCATTAATTGTTAACGAATCATCTAAATATACATATATATTCATTTGTTTTTTTAAATGATCTCCCCAGTAATTAGCACCTGTTAACAAAACAAAAAAAAGTCCAATAATAAACGAAAGACCCGAAATGGAGGCAATCATCATTGAATTAGAAGTTGATTTTATCGTATTATTTTTCATTTCTTAGCATTCAATTGTTCAATTTTGTCACGTAAGCTTGCTGCTACTTCATAATTTTCATCTGCAAGTGCCTTTTTTAATTCACTTTCTAAGTCACTTAATGAGACTACAATTTCAACATCAGAAATCGATCCTGATTCACTTATCTCACTCGAATCAATACAAATAGAATCAAAAAGGGCAGATGGTATTCTGATTTCTTTATTTAATCTTATTGCTAATGCTATTGCATCTGAAGGCCTAGCATCTAAGACAATATGCTTATCATCATTTACTAAATTTAACTCAGCAAAAAATACACCATCATTAAATTTAGTAATCTCAACAAACTCAAGAGTAACATTGATTAAACTAAATAAATTAACAAAAAGATCATGAGTTAACGGTCTTTTGATAGAAATACCTTCAAGAATAATTGATATACATTGTGCCTCCTGGTTTCCTATAACAATAGGAAAAGATAAATTAGTTGAATGATTACTCTCTAAAATTAGAACAAATGAACTTGCTCCAATAGAGCTTGGAGTAATGGATTTAATTTTTAAAATATGATATGCAGGCAAACGATTATGAAAATATTTGTAAATATACCAAATGAAGGCCTATAATTATCTATTTCTTAGTTTATTTATAAGCTTTGGCACTATTTCAAACACATCACCAACAATTCCGTAATCAGCATTATTGAAAAAAGGTGCCTCTTTATCATTGTTAATTACTACAATAGTTTTGGAAGAATTTACCCCGGCTAAATGCTGAATAGCACCAGAAATACCACATGCAATATAAATATTAGGAGATATCTTAACACCGGTTTGCCCCACGTGCTCATGATGTGGCCTCCAATCAAGATCAGACACCGGCTTTGAACATGCTGTAGATGCGTTTAACAAAGAAGCTAATTCTTCAATCATATACCAATTACTAGGATCTTTTAGTCCTCTACCAGCCCCAATAACAACTTCTGCATCTGTCAAAGAAATTTCATTTACAACTTTATCTACAGATTTAACTGAGTAACTTGACTTTTGGATAGACAGAATCTTTGGAGTTACCGCTATTTCGTCTAACGTTTCTTTCGAGGATGTAGCTAACATTAAGTTATTGGTCACTATATAAAAACAAGAATTTAAAGAACCTATAAATTGAGCGTTGGCTTTATTATTAAATACACTAGTAGTATAACAATATTGATCACCATTCATTCCAAAATCAATAATTTGAGACCTAACAATCGATTTTAATGAAATTGCTAATTGAGGTATCAAAGTGTCAATCAGTAATGATTTAATAGCAAACCCAACTTTTATATTTCTGTTAGAAAGATCATTTGATAAACTAGTCACCATTTCGTTATCCGCTATAGAAAGCGATGAAGAGTGGTCCACAACTACTAATTCAGCATTAACATAAGACGGTACCAAATATTCTTTACAATGATTAAACGTATATAAGCTAATTGAATCAAAATTTAATTGATTTACTTTAAATAACAAATTGGATGACTTCTTAGACAATCTGCCATTCTTATATTCGACAAACACTACAGCGTTATTCATAATTTATGCATTAAATAAAATGTCAATTATTTCTTCTGGATTATTTGAATCAATAATTATTCCTTTTCGTTTTGACTCTATAAGATTTAAGGTCAACAACTTGTCTCCTTCATAATTAATCGCTGGTATAACTAAAATTTCTTTAGTTCTTGCTGACATAATGCCACGCATATTTGGAATTTTCCACTCTGCTATGGGTTCTTGGCATCCTAAAACAACTGGGAAATTGGCAGCAATAGAAGCTTTACCTTCCATGGTTTCCACTTCAATTTCGATATGATCCTCAGAGATATCCAATTTTTGAACTGGACTAAAAACAGGGATATTAAGATTAGCAGCTACTAGAGAAGGAACTAGGGCATTGCCATAATCAATAGTTTCTTTACCCATTAAAATTAAATCAAATGGAATAGTACGTAAATAATCAGCTATCTGATTTGAAACTTGAATCGAATCAATTGGTTCTGCATCAATACGTACGGCACGATCAGCACCCAATGCTAAACACTTTCTAATTAATGGCTCAGAATCATTATTGCCAACATGTAAAACAACTACCTCTGCATTATGCGAATCTTTAAGCTCTATAGCGCGAGATAAAGCATAGTCATCGTAAGGCCCTACAATAAAAGTTAATCCACCCAAATTAAACCTCTTATTATCACTTAATGTTATCTTTGAGGTGGTGTCAGGAACACATGAAATACAAACTAATATTTTCATAATTTCAATTTTGTTATGCAAGCATACTAAATTGTTTTTAAAAAATAAAATGAACAGAAAAGATTTTATAGAAAAAGAAATAAAATTGGATCCACAAAATCCGTTGAATTACTATTTATTGGCGTTAGAATTCCGAAAACTAACTAATCATATTGAATTTGAAACTACTCTAGAATTGCTTATTCACAAGTTCGAAACTTATTTACCCACGTATTTTATATACGCAGAATACCTTTATTCTGTTAATCAGAATGAAAAAGCAGAAGAAGTAGCTAAAAAAGGGATAGATCTTACATTAGCTACAAAGAACACAAAAATGTTGAATGAATTAAAGCAATTAATTGAGGTTAATAGTTGAATCTAAGCTAATAATGTTTCCTCAATGTCTTTTTCTATAATCAGATTTTCAATGATAAACTTTTGTCTCTCTGGGGTATTTTTACCCATGTAATAATTTAAAAGTTGTGGAATTGTAAAATCTTTTTCTAAAATCACTGGTTCTAACTTGATATTTTCTCCAATAAATGTCCCGAATTCTTCGGGTGAAATTTCACCTAGCCCTTTAAAACGCGTAATCTCAGGCTTGGGACCTAACTTTTCAATAGCATTCCTTCGCTCCTCATCTGAATAACAATAAATAGTTTCCTTTTTATTTCTAACTCTAAATAAAGGAGTTTCTAAAATATATAGATGACCATTTCGAACTAAATCTGGGAAAAATTGAAGGAAAAATGTTAAAATAAGCAAACGAATATGCATACCATCAACATCAGCATCGGTAGCAATAACAATCTTATTGTACCTAAGACTATCTAATGAATCTTCAATATCTAAAGCATGCTGAAGAAGGTTAAATTCCTCGTTTTCGTAAACAATTTTTTTGGTGAGACCATAACTGTTAAGAGGCTTTCCCCTTAGGCTAAATACTGCTTGGGTCTGTACATCTCTAGATTTTGTAATACTACCACTTGCTGAATCTCCCTCTGTTATAAAAAGAACGGTTTCATGCTTTGAATCCGCTTTCTCATCGGATAAATGAATACGACAATCACGTAATTTCTTATTATGTAAATTCGCTTTCTTTGCTCGTTCATTAGCAAGCTTTTTTATGCCTGCAATGTCTTTACGTTCTCTTTCAGATTGTAAAATACGCTTCAATAAAGCATCAGCACTGGTTGGATTTTTGTGTAAAAAATTATCCAACTCAGTTTTAACAAAATCTCCTATAAAAGTTCTGATTGATGGAGAGGCCGAATCGGGTGCAATGTTAGTTGAACCTAATTTTGTTTTGGTTTGTGATTCAAATACAGGCTCTTGTACACGAATAGCTATTGCGCCAACAATACTAGCTCGGACATCTGAAGGATCAAATTCCTTTTTAAAAAATTCTCTTACAGTCTTAACTAATGCTTCTCTAAAAGCGGCTAAATGCGTACCGCCTTGAGTTGTGTTTTGGCCATTTACAAAAGAATAATATTCTTCTCCGTATTGATTATTGTGTGTAATCGCCATTTCGATGTCATTACCTTTGAGATGAATAATAGGATAGCGATTTTCTTCCTGATTAGTCTTTTTTGACAGAAGATCAAACAAACCATTTTCAGAAAAATACTTTTGACCATTGAAGTTAATTGTCAAACCGGCATTTAGATAAGCATAATTCCAAAATAACGAATCTAAGTATTGTGGAATAAAGTGGTAATTCTTGAAAACAGTATTATCAGGCTCAAAACAGATAAATGTTCCACTCTTTGAGTTTGTCGATTCGAAATCAACAGATTGCTTAACTAATTCACCCTTACTAAATTCTGCCCACTTAGTTTGTCCATCGCGAAAAGATTGTACTTTAAAATAACTTGAAAGGGCATTAGTTGCTTTAGTACCCACACCATTCAATCCTACAGATTTTTGAAATGCGCCTGAATCATATTTACCACCGGTATTAATTTTTGAGACACAATCAATAACCTTTCCTAAAGGAATACCACGACCAAAATCCCGAACTTCAACTTTGTGATCCGAAATCTTGACATCAATATGTTTACCATTTCCCATCATGTGTTCATCTATTGAATTATCCATGATTTCTTTAACAAGTACATAAATGCCATCATCAACAGACGAACCGTCACCTAGTTTCCCTATATACATACCTGGTCGAAGCCTTATGTGCTCCTTCCAATCTAATGATCTAATACTATCATCATTATATGCAGGTATTGAATTTTCCATAATTATACAACTTTCCAAACAGTAAATATAACATCAAATACAAGCACAATCTGCTTGCAAAGATTTTCATAAAGTTAAGGAATGCTCCGCTTTTTTTCGTTATTTCGCATCTTAATATCATGATAATTTAAAGAAAACATGGCGCTTAGAAAATTATACTTAGCATTAGTAATAATCATTATAAGTTTACAAGTAGAAGCTCAGATGTTACCAATGACTGGAATTCCAAGTCAATTATTAATGCGCTCTAATAACTCATCGAATAACATGGTTCCCCAGGGAACTATTAGTAGTTCAAAAAGAAGTGTCACGTATAGTCCACAACAAAAGAAGTTAAGAGATAGTCTGATAACCAATAGAACAAATGCTGATTTAAATGAAGAAATAGATACGGCAGTTGTCAATTTAAGAAAGAAAATATTCGGTTTTTCTATATTTAACAATAAGATAGGTGTTTTTGAACCAAATCTAAAAATTGCTACTCCCATTAATTACATAGTGGGTCCAGAGGATGAGCTTATTGTTGACATCAATGGTTATTCTGAAGAACACTACAATTTAATTGTAAGTCCGGATGGATATGTAAAGATTAATAGAATCGGAAATGTTTATGTGGCTGGCTTGACAATAGAGCAAGCTAAAAGTAAAATTATTAACAGATTATCTCAAATATTTATTGGACTAAAACAAGGGGCAACTAATTCAGGTCCTAATTCTTTAACTGCTAGTGTGACCTTGGGAAATATTCGCACGATAGGAGTAACTATTCAAGGGGAAGTGATGTTCCCAGGTACATATTCTGTACCATCCCTAGCAAGAATAATGAATGTCTTATACCTAGCTGGCGGACCCACAGAAAATGGAACTTTTAGAGAAATACAATTAATTAGAAATAAAAAGTTAGTAGGAAAGGTAGACTTATATGACTTTTTAACATCAGGAATTCAACGAAATGATATGATACTACAGGATCAGGATATCATAAAAGTTGGTGTTTATAAATCAAGGATAGAAGTAAAAGGTAAAATTAAGCGTCCAGCTTTATTTGAAGTATTACCCAATGAAAACTTAGAATATGTCTTATCAAATTTTGCAGGGGGATTTACAGAAGATGCATATAAAGAGTTAGTTAAAGTTACAAGATATACGAGTCGAGATAGAAAATTAATTGATATTAATGCTGAAATATTAAATTCATTTTATCCTCAATCAGGTGATTTAATTCAAATCGAATCAATAGACAAAGACAGATTTGAAAATAAAATCACGGTGATTGGAGAGGTATTCCGTCCGGGTGATTTTGCATTAGATGGTAATGAGTCAGTATTGAAAGTTATAAATCGTGCCGGTGGTTTAAAAGAAGATGCCTTCCTAGATAGGGTACTTATTGAAAGAATAAATGATGATTTATCAAGAACTAATCTATCTGTAAACCTCAAGGATATCTTGAGAGATAAGACAAAAGATGTTGTCTTGAGACGGGAAGATAAAATTTCAATTTTTTCTATTTTAGATTTACGTGAAAAATATACAGTTACTATTCACGGCGAAATTAATATTGTTAAGAAAGTTAATAAATCGAAGGATCCAGATAAAAATATTTCTAAAGCGGGAGTTAAATTTTCTAATGAAAATTCACAAGCAAATAACCAAAGCAATACTAATAAACTACAAATTAATAGCGATAATCAATCTCCAGAGTCAGATAATTTAGAAGAAGAAGAAGACAATATTAATGTTGATACTGAAATTGCTAATGAACTTAAAACTGATAATATAAGTAATTCATTAATCAACAGACAAGTAAAACTCACCTTGCCGTATATTGAAAACATGACGGTTGAGGATTTAATATTAAAAGCTGGAGGATTAAGGGAATCAGCAGCCACTGGGTTTGTAGAAATTGTACGTCGAAAAAAGAATATAGGATTAGATAGCCCACAACTAATTAACTCGCAAATTGCTGAAATAGTAAGATTTGGTATTAGTAAGAATCTTCAATTAGATTTAACAGCATCATCTTATAAGTTAATGCCATTTGATGAAGTTTTCATAAGAACTTCTCCTAATTACGAATTACAACAATTCGTTACCATGCAAGGGCAATTAGTTTTTCCTGGGGTATATGGGTTAGAGAAAAAAGATGAAAGATTATCAGAACTAGTAGCGAGAGCGGGAGGATTAAATAACCAAGCCTACCCACAAGGTGCTAAGCTTATTCGTAAAAATATCCTAACAGAATCAGAGAAAAATCGAAAAAAGGAGCAATTGAATCAAATTCAAGATAATTTCAATGGTGTAGTAATTAAAAATGATGAGTCCAGTGTTAAAAACACTGAATTAATTGGAATAAATCTTTTAGCTGCTATAAATAATCCAGGAGGCGAAGAAGACTTGTTTTTAAATGAAGGGGATATTATTGATATACCAAGACAACCACAGACAGTAAAAGTTACGGGAGAAGTATTATATCCAAATACAGTTAAATACAATGAAGGCAAATCATTTAAAGATTTTATTTCAGAGGCAGGTGGATTTACTGCAAATTCAGCAAGGAAAAGAGCTTATGTTTTGTATTCAAATGGATCAGTTAAAAGAGCAAGATCGTTTCTTTTTGCGAGAATTTACCCCAAAATTGAAAGGGGAGCAGAAATTATTGTTCCAAAGAATGTAAGGAATGCTAATACAGCCCAACAAGTTTTTCAGTTAGTTTCTGTACTTACAGGTACTGTTACTAGTGTAATTGGTATTATTACACTTATAAAAGCGACGGCAAATTAATTATGGAATTACAGCAAGATCAATTTTCATTTAAGCGTTTAATATTAAAATGCCTTTTGGTTATTCCTTATATTAAGGAAAATAAAAAAGTTTTATCTATTGGAGCTTTTGTAGGTTTAATAGTTGGCGGGGGATACGAATACTATAAAGCACAGGATGTAAACTTCAAAACCGAAATTGTATTTGTTGTTGATGGTGATAGTGGAGGTAATGCCGGTGGACTATTGGAATTAGCTAATTCTTTTGGAATTGGTGGAGGAATGGGCAGCAATGCCTCCTTATTTAGTGGTGAAAATTTTAAAGAACTATTAAAAACAAAGTCAATTTTTAGAAAAGCACTGCTTACTAAAGTACGCTATGGTAAGAAAGAAGGCATATTTGCCAATATCTTTTTAGAGAAGTCGAGAATAGGGGAGTTTGAATGGAAAAACCGTCCTGAAGATTTTTACAACCATCGGTTTAAAACATCAGATATAAATAAATTATCTGCTCAAGATAGGAATATTCTGGATGCGTTATATGATTTCTTAAAAGGTCAAACGGTTATTATTAATGACAACCCTAAGTCTACATTTCAAACACTTACAGTTGAAACTAGAGATGATACTTTATCATATATCTGGGCTAAATTATACCTTAAGACAGTTACTAATTTTTATATTGATACCAAAACCAAAAAGTCTCAGGAGTTATTAGTATTGATGGATAAAAGAGTTGATTCGTTGCGATCTGCATTATATTATACTCAAGGTAAATTGGCAAACTATAATGACCAGAACCAACAAATAATTTTTCAAAGGGCAAGAATTATTGCAGAAAGATTACAGCTATCTTCACAACAGTTACAAGGTATGTATTTAGAGTCCGTGAGAAATTACGACAATTTGAAATTTTCTTTAGCTAAGGAAACACCCTTATTTACAATTATTTCAGAACCTGAAATTAGTACTGTTGGTATAAGGCATTTTTATGGCCCAATTACTTTGATTGGCATTATTTTAGGTGTTTTCCTAAGTAGTTTTATCCTTAATGTAGTTAGGATATACAAAGAAGTGATGTCTAAATAGATTCATGAATAAAATAATATCCAAGTTTAAGGAAATAAATCAGGATTATGAGCTCTTAGTTATATTAGCTAAACGTGATATTTCTGTAAGATACAAACAAACAATTTTAGGTGTAGCTTGGGCGGTTATACGACCTATGGCTACAATGCTTGTTTTTTTGTTTGCATTCAAAAATGTAGCAAATATTAAGGATTTCTCAGGTTACCCAATCCAATTAGTAATATTTTCAGGAATACTATTTTGGAATTATTTTGCCAATGGTTTTCAATCAATTAGCCAATCCATTTTAATAAATGGTAATCTTATTTCAAAAGTCTATTTTCCTAGATTAATTATTTGTATTTCTAGTCTAGCAGTAACGTTAGTTGATTTTTTAGTTGGTCTTCTAGTCTATCTTCTTTTGCTTGTTGGATTGCACGAACCAATTTCAGAGACAATCATTTTTTTGCCTATTGCTTTAATAATTACGACCATATTTAGTTTAGGTCTTGGTTTAATTTTTGCCTCATTCGCTGTAAAATATAGAGATTTATTGCAGGCAATACCATTGATAGTACAATATGGTTTTTTTATTACGCCAATTGTCTATACGTCAAATGAATTTATCACTAAATCTTGGTTCCCTATTTATTCATTCTTAAATCCTTTAGCTTCTTTTGTAGAATTATTCAGATTCTGTCTCATATCAAATTACTCACTATTTTCTTTTCAATATTTTATAATTGCAGGATTTACTAGTTTGATAATATTTGTAATTGGGCTTTGGGTATTTGATATTCGGGAAGACTCATTCGTTGACCACTTGTAAAATGAATATAATTGACGTTGAATCAATTTCAAAAAAATATAAACTAGCCACACAAAATGAGGCTAAATCAATTAGGAATGGATTTGCAGAGTTTTTCAAAACTACTCCAAAGGAAGAATTTTGGGCTGTAGACGACATATCTTTTTCGTTAAAAAGAGGAGACAAGCTTGGAATTATAGGTAACAATGGGGCGGGTAAATCTACCTTGTTAAAAATATTAAGTCGGATTACTAAACCTACCAAAGGACATATTGATGTAAGAGGTAAGGTAGCGAGTCTTTTAGAGGTGGGAACAGGGTTTCATCCTGAATTAACTGGAAGAGAAAATATTTTCCTTAATGGTGCAATATTAGGCATGTCCAAAGCAGAAATCGCATCTCAATTTGATCAGATTGTTGATTTTGCTGGAAATCAAATAGCCCAATTTTTAGACACTCCAGTTAAACGTTATTCATCGGGTATGTATGTGCGTCTAGGATTCGCTATTTCTGCGCATCTAAATCCTGAAATACTTATAGTTGATGAAGTTTTGGCTGTTGGTGACGCGGATTTTCAAAAGAAATCTCTCGGTAAAATGAAAGAAGTTGCAGCCAATGATCGTACTATTCTGTTCGTTAGCCATAATTTGACTGCAGTTGCTAATTTATGTAATAAGACATTACATTTAGAAAAAGGAAAAGTAAAGCAATTTGGAGAAACTGGAGAAGTGATCAATAATTATATGGCTAATATGCAGCAAAATGTATATGAGCAGCATTTTAATGATTTCGCAAACGCCCCAGGTAATGATATTGTTAGATTAAAATCATGTACTCTTACGCCCAAATTGTTTGAAAGCCAAACCTACATGGATGTAAGAAATTCATTCTCTTTAAATATAGAATTTTGGAATACAGAGGCTAATCAAAAATTAAATATAAGTCTACATGTATATGCATCAACAGGTGAATGTATTTTTAATTTAAGTACACCTGTAATTCATTGCGAAATGGGAGTTATACAAGCCAAAACAGAAATTCCTGCAAATTTTATGAATGATGGAAATTATTTAATTTCCTTTATGATTGTAAAAGATAAGTCAATCGTATTGCACAATTTTGAAGAAGTTTTCAATTTCGAGATTGCTGATTATCGAGTTGATACAACGTGGTATGGCAAATGGCCAGGTTACGTTAGGCCTAATTTTGATTTCCCAATTACTCAAATATCTAATACACTTTAAATATGCTTCATGTAACTAAATCATATCTTCCTGATTTAAAAGAGTATGTAGCATATTTAGAAAAGATATGGTCCTCTAATCATCTTACAAATGATGGGCCTTTATTACTAGAACTAGAAAAGAAGTTAGCTGAATTTTTAGAAGTAGAACATCTTATTTTTACTGGAAATGGTACAATTGCATTGCAGTTGGCATTAAAAGCCTATAACATCATAGGAGACGTGATTACAACACCATTTTCCTATTGTGCCACTACCAATTCTTTGCTGTGGGAAAATTGTAATCCTATTTTTGCCGATATTGACCCCGTTTCATTAACTGCTGAAAGTTCTCAAATTGCTTCAAAGTTAACATCGTCAACTAAAGCCATATTAACAACACATGTTTATGGCAATGCTGGTGATTTAGAATTACAGGAAGAATTAGCTAAAAATGCAGGAATTCCATTGATTTATGATGGCGCACATGCCTTTGGAGTCAAATTCAAAGGAAAATCAATTTTCTCATATGGTGACATAACTACATGTAGTTTTCATGCGACTAAGATTTTTCACACGGTGGAAGGTGGGGCAGTTATTGTTAAGGATCCACAAATAGCTAACAAAGTACGTGAACTTAGAAGTTTTGGACATAAAGGCGATGTTTATTTATCAGCAGGCATAAATGGCAAAAATTCAGAATTTCATGCAGCTATGGGCTTAGTTAATCTAACTCATTTCGAAGAAATCAAATCGCATCGCCATAAAGCTTGTGATTTATATGATTCACAGTTATGTAATCATATACAGAGGATTCAATGGAATCCTGAAGTTAAACGAAATTATAGCTATTATCCGATCGTTTTAGCTTCAGAAAATGATCTTAATCAAATTGTTAAAAATTTGATTAATGAAAATGTTACACCTAGAAGGTACTTTTATCCCTCTTTAAATACATTACCTTTTGTTAATGCCCAAACTTGTCCAGTTTCAGAAGATATTTCTAAGCGCATACTATGTTTACCACTTTCTGCTACTATAGCCAATGAGGAAATAATCAAAGTAGTCGATATTATTAATTCATATTACTCCTAAATCTTATGTACTTCATAGTATTCATCACTTTTGTATTACTATGTATTAAAATAGCCTCTAAGATTTCTAATAAAAATTTTGAGGAAATATTTATAATTGGATATATACTTTATAGCGCGAGTATTATTCTATCAGGGTATATTTTATCAGAACTCAATATTTGGAACAGCACAATTTCTTGGTCGATTGTGCCCTTTCTTATAATCATTAGTTTTCATCAATTATTCTCAAATTCTATTTTTCAAGCTGAGCGATTAAATGCTTCTTCATTTAAAATTACTGGGAGGGCGATACAAAAATTTCATGAGGTCTATAAGTCATCAACAAAAACTGAAAGAATAGCCTTTACCATCTTATTAATTTCATTTATTCTAATTCATTTGATACAACTTTCTATTACGTTCTATTCACCTCCAAATGAATGGGATAGTATGACGGGACATTTAAATCGAATTTTATACTTCTTACAAAATGGTTCATTAAAACACTTTATAGGAACTAATTGGAATATTGACACATATCCAAAAGCATTCTCGTCAATTCAAGCTTATCCATTTTTAATGTCTAATTGGAATGAGCATTTCTTCAAGCTGCCCAATTTATCAGCATATTGGATACTATTTATAGGTACATACGGTGTTTTAAAAAGACTAGCTGTCCCATTTATTGTTCGGGTATTCTGCGCCTCCATGGTATTATTCATACCAATAGCCATTATTCAATCGACATCAACTGATACAGATATAGTATTGGCAGCATATTTAGTATCCTATGTGTATTTTCTATTCAGCTTTAAACAATCACAGCAAACATTATATTTATACCTTGCCGGTATTGCGTTTTCAATAGCATTAAGTCATAAAATCACTTTTGTTTTTTCACTTCTACCATTGTTTGTTCTATTGGTCTATATAGTAAGAAACATGAATTTTGTATCTTGGAAATACAGTTTAAAACACTTTTTATTTGCCCATATATTATTCGTTTTAATAATTACATTACCTACTGGCTATATCAGTAATTTAAATCATTATGGGCACCCTATAGGTCCAACCACTGCTACCCAACATCAATCGATAGAAAGAGCCGGGAATTTTAAAAATTTGTTAGCTCATGGTAGCCGGAACTTTATTAGATACAACATAGATTTACTTAATTTGGATGGTTTACGAAATATTGAGGTTGTTGAAAATTTTCAAAAATCAATAAAACCAGTTTTGAAACGAATAGATGAAAAGTTAAAAATTGGCCTAGAAAAAGAGACATCATTTACCATTATTCCTTTTTCTTTTAATCGACGATTCGAATTTTTTAATGGCACACCCATTTACGGAATAATATTTATCATTTTAATTATTCCTTCTATTTTCTTCTTGTTATTCAAGCCAAGTAAAAGTATTTACTATTACTTTTTTGCAGCATATCTAATACATCTGCTAGCCCTTTCATTTACCGCAGCATATGATCCGTGGAAAGGAAGATATATGTTAAGTTCTTTCGTGTTTATTATTCCTATTTTAGGAAATTGGTTATATCGAAACTCATTGTTTCAAAACAATAGATTAAGTAAAATTTATTTAATTTTTTCATCGATTTTAATTTCATTGACAGGTTTAAGCACCATTCTTTTTCATAAAAGAGCACTACCATTCGGAGCATACGGTAAGCCTTCAATATTTAACATCTCACGAATGGAAGCATTAACAGTTTCTAGACCCGACATTTATCCAGCTTACGCGAAGTACGATTCAATCGTACCATTAAATGCCACCGTTGCACTCGCAACAATTAATGATGATTATGAATATCCATTGTGGGGTCCACATTTTTCAAGAAAATTGATTCCAATCAACCCATTTGAACAAGGTTTGCAGAAAATACCAAAGGAGGCCGATTATTTATTTTTTGCTAAATCAGTAATTAAGCCAATTTCAGGGGACATTCGATTAGGTACTAATACCAATATAAATGAAGGAGTCATCGTACCAGGCGAAGATTACTACATTCGAAAATTGAAGTGAGTCTTGATTAAATGACTAATGGTTGTTTCAAATTACTGACGGTTCTCAAAATCATTAAGTTTCTAATAAATTGCACCTGAAATGAATATAAAGGAAAATATTGCAGAAGGCTTAAGGTCAATTAAAGGTAATTTGTTAAGAACTATATTAACAGCTTTAATAATTTCATTGGGGATCACATCATTAGTTGGTATACTAACTGCTATAGATGGAATACAAAGTTCAGTAGACAATTCATTCTCTGGGCTTGGTGCAAATTCCTTTGACATTCGAAATAGACCCACAAATCAAATAAGAAGAGAAGGTCAAAAAGAGAAAAGATTCAAAAATATAGATTATCGACAAGCATCTAGATATAAAACACTTTTCGCGCCAAAAGGAAAAGTTTCCTTAAAAACTAATGTGTCAAATAATGCAATTGCCAAATACTTATCTAAAAAAACTAATCCAAATACCCGCTTAATTGGAATAGATGACAACTTTATAGAATTAAAGGGTTATAAAATTGGAGGAGGAAGAAATTTTTCAACTAATGAATTCACTAATGCAGTTAATGTCTGTTTGTTAGGAGTTGATGTTATTGACCAACTTTTTGAGAAAAAGAATCCTATAAATCAAGAAATTTTAGTGAATGGCATAAGACTAAAAGTCATTGGTATTCTTGCTAAAAAAGGAAATTTGATGGGTGGTGGAGATGATCGGGTGGTCATGGTACCTTTAGAAACAGGTCGAAAAATGGCCGTAGGTCGTAATTTGACATTTGATATCACAACATCTTCGACCAAGGTAGAAAACCTAGATAATTTCATGGAAGAAGCTAGAGGCGTCATGCGAAAAGTACGAATGGATCCAATTACGTCAGAGGATTCATTTTCTTTGGATAGATCTGATTCAATTGCTAAAAGTTTCGAAAGTATTACTTCTAGTTTACAATTAGGAGGTTTTGTGATTGGATTTATTACACTTCTAGGAGCATCGATTGCATTAATGAATATCATGATGGTATCAGTTTCAGAAAGAACAAGAGAAATTGGAATTAGAAAATCTTTAGGCGCAACCCCTTTTAGAATTTTACAACAGTTTTTAATAGAAGCTATTGTTATTTGTTTGATTGGAGGAATAGGGGGGATCTTATTAGCCATTCCTATCGGAAACTTAATTGCCCAAGGAATAAGCTCAGGCGCTGCTAGTTTTATTATTCCTTGGTTATGGATGACTGTAGGAATAATTATTTGCGTTTTAGTTGGCTTATTTTCAGGAATTTACCCTGCATTTAAAGCTTCTAAATTAGATCCTGTGGACGCCCTACGATACGAGTAAATCAATTATAATTTAATAAGGACTTGATTTAGATGTGAATTTGCCCTACTTTTGCAGGGCAATTAGGCCAATTGGTTTGATTTAATTGCCCAGATGGCGGAATTGGTAGACGCGCTGGTCTCAAACACCCGTGGGTGCAAGCCCGTGCCGGTTCGACTCCGGCTCTGGGTACAAGCCTCTCAAGAAATTGAGAGGCTTTGCCTTTTTAGAGCTTTTGGGTAATAGATTCCTTCCAATTTGAATAAGCATCTAAAGTTTTAGATAACAATTCGTCTTTAGGTTCACAGGTACTTATTCGTTTAATTTTAGAAATCGCCTCTTTAGTAGAATGATAATAGCCTAAGCCAAATCCGGAACCAAGAGCAGCTCCAAAGGAACCATCAGACTCCAATAAATCTACAGAAACATTTGATGCATTGACTAAAGTAGATGTAAAAACATCACTTAAATACATATTGGCATAACCAGCTTTCAGTTTATTCGCTTTTATTCCTGTTGCGTTTAACATTTCGATACCATAAGCCATAGAAAATGCAATTCCCTCTTGGGCAGCACGAATCAAATCAGCTTTACTATGTTGGTTGAAATCTAAGTTATTAAAACTCGCACCTATATTTCTGTTTTGAAAAATACGTTCTGCTCCATTACCAAAAGGTAAACAAACGAGTCCACGAGAACCGATAGGTGATTGACTCGCTAAAAGATTCATTTGATTGTAAGACAAATCTGAAGCTATATTTTGACGGACCCACCGATTAAGAATTCCGGTACCATTAATACACATTAAAACTCCTACACGTATTTTATCTTTGGTATGTGTAACATGAGCAAATGAATTAACACGATTCATTTGATCAAAAGTTAGCGAATCACTTACTCCATAAACTACACCTGAGGTGCCTGCAGTAGTAGCAATTTCACCAGGCTCTAAAACTCCTAATGAAAACGCATTATTTGGCTGATCACCTGCCTTATAAGTGACTTGAACAGAGTGATTTAAACCAAGTTCCTTTGCAACATTATCAGCTATAATTCCATGATTTGAAAATACTGGTTGAACCTCAGGTATCATACTTGAATCAAAACCAAAATAATCCATTAATGGACTTGAAAGATCATTTGCTTTAAAATCCCAAAATATCCCCTCAGACAACGCTGAATTTGTTGTGGTAAATACATTCGTTAATCGTCCAGCAATGAAATCACCCGGTAACATGGCTAGATGTATCTTATCGTAAATTTCTGGTTGGTTAATTTTAACCCAAGCTAATTTTGAAGCTGTAAAATTACCCGGCGAATTCAACAGGTTGTTTTCACAATACAATTTCCCAATTCCTGCATAAGCCTCACTTCCAATTTCAATAGATCGAGAATCACACCATATAATTGATGGCCTCAATACTTGGTATGCTTTATCTATTACAACCAATCCATGCATTTGATATGAAATACCAATGGAAACAATATCCTTAGCATGATACGTTTTAGAAGAGTTAGCTTTTAAAATAGCTTGTTTAACACAAGTCCACCAATGCTCTGGATCCTGTTCAGCAAAACCAGGCTCAGGAGCTGATATTTCATTTTCTATTTCAGGGTATGAAGTAGAATAAATTAATTGTTGGTTTGCTGCGTCAACAACACTAACTTTAATCGACGATGTACCTACATCAACGCCACACAAAAGCATAATTTTCAGTTTAGATGTTACAAATAATCATACCAAGTTACCAAGTTAATCCTCATTTTAATCTGTCTCTCGTGAAAATTGAGATCGATAAAGGTGAAATATTTTCATTAATTGGTAAAAGTGGTTCAGGCAAAAGTACAGTCGCAAAAATTATTGTTGGTCTTAATCTATCAAATGACTCATCAATTAAGTCAAATGGCTTCGAAATAAATAATAACTCAGAAAGATTGATTCCTCAATTTAAAGTAGCGGGTTATGTCCCACAATCACTTCATTTAAAACCGCATCATACCGTTGAGGATTATTTAAATTTTCTATTTCAAAAAGAAACTGAGATTAATAAAACCAAATTAGTCAAATTGTATATTAAGATGTTTCATATTCAACATCTATTAAAATCAAAAATTCAAATGTTATCTGGAGGTGAAAAACAAAAAATAGCCTTGATTGAAGCAGTAAGTAAACCAATTGAATATTTGATACTCGATGAGCCATTTAGTCAATTGGATACAGAACAAAAAATGGAGTTTTCAACTATTTTACAACGATTAATTGAAAGCAGACAAATCCCATGTTTATTAATAAGCCATGATTTAAGTGATGTTATTCGGTTGAGTCAAAAGATTGGAATCATGGAAAAAGGGAAACTAATCTTTCAGGGAAACAGGACTAAATTTTGGAATTCAAAAAATAAAATAGCTCTAAGATTAAAAGATGCTATGATCTCATGGAAACAAGCAACGGATTATTGGATTACAAACCAGAAGACGATTTAAGTTGGCTTGCATTCATACACGTCTTCACCACTAACTCTTCCATGGAAATTTGATAGAAATCTGCTAATTTTTGTGCTATAACAGGAATATAACTTGGACTATTGGGTTTACCACGAAAAGGGAAAGGAGTGAGGTAGGGACTATCCGTTTCTAAAACAATATGATCTAGTGAAATATCTTTGATATCCTGAAATAAGGTTGAATTTTTATACGTAATAACACCGCCAATACCTAATTTAAATCCTAAGTCGACCAATATTTCTGCTTCACGAGCATCACCAGAAAAACAATGAATAATCCCTCTCAAATCAACATAATCTGATTTTTTCAATATTCTAATTAAATCTGCATAGGCTTTTCTACAATGCACATCAATCCATATTTTATGTTCTAAAGCCCAGTGACATTGCATTTCAAAGGCAATAATTTGTTCCTCTTTAAATGAAGTGTCCCAGTAATAATCAAGACCAATTTCACCAATTGCCAATACTTTTTGTGTATCTAAAATGTTCTTAAGATTTTCTAATTCTATCAAATAGTTCTCTTTAACATATGTTGGGTGTAAGCCGATCATCGGCAAGGCAAAATCAGGATATTTATTTGATACACTAATTAAGTCTTTCCAAGACTCAGAATCACAGTTTGGCATCCATACTTCTTGAACACCATTGGCACGAATTTCCGCTATATGAGCATCTAAGTCATTTAAAAAATGTGCGTCATATAAATGGGCATGCGTATCTATCATAATGCTTTCAATAAATAATTTTCACTTCTACAGAATTCTAGTAATTCCGGTAATACCGCTTGCAATCGTGGAAACGCTTTAACACTATCATGAAAGACCAAAATACATCCGGGTTTAATTGACTGCTTCGCAGACCGTAAAATATCACTAGGAGCTAAATCCTTATTGTAATCTCCAGATAAATATGTCCACATATATACGGGCTCCAGTTGACTGATTTGGTGATAAATGTAATTAGTTATTCTTCCATATGGCGGACGGAAACCTACAGAATTAACACCGAAACTATGAATTACATCTAAGCAACTTTGGTAATCATGCATGTAAGATTGATGTTTATACTTCCAGGCATTCGCATGATTCATGGTATGATTTCCAATACTATGGCCTTTATCAATAATTACTTGAACGAGCTCAGGATGTGCTAACAAATTTTTCCCAATACAAAAAAAAGTAGCTTTGAATGAGTAAGTATCTAAACAATCCAATACAAAATTGGTAATTTCAGGTGTAGGACCGTCGTCAAAAGTAAAATATACCTCGCGAGAATCATCTTTAGTCTGATATTGCCAAGTTAATTTAGGCAAGACCTTGGGAATGATAGCAGGTATTTGATGAATGAACATACGCGAAATTATCATGCAAAATACAAACCTTAGTGCAGAAAAAATAATATTAGGCATTGACCCTGGTACTCGGTATTTAGGTTATGGCCTGATAAGAACGCACAAAGAAAAAGTGACCATTTTGCAGTATGGTGTCCTTAATCTAACTAAGTACACTACCCAGGGCGCCAAGTTTCTAAAAATACATGAACGCGTTTTGCATCTATTAGAAGAATTTATGCCAGACGAAATAGCGATTGAATCACCATTTTTTGGTAAAAATGTACAATCAATGTTAAAATTAGGACGTGTTCAAGGCATGGTCATGTCGCTTTCATATTCTAAACAAATTCCCATAACAGAATACGAACCTAAAAAAGTAAAACAATCAGTTACCGGCAATGGAAATGCATCCAAAGAACAAGTCTCCAAGATGGTTGAAATCATTAGCGGTATCAAACTAGAAAGTAAACTACATGATGCTACGGATGCTCTTGGTATTGCTATATGCCACCACTTTCATTCAAAGAATTTAACTTCTTCCGTTAAAGGTACACAGAAGGGGTGGGGAGCTTTTGTCAATGAAAATCCTGATCGAATTAAATAGATTTGAATTGAACCAATAAATCATCTATACTTTCACACGGAGACAAACAACGATCTCCAATGCAAAGCAAAAATGAATTAGTCTGATTTACCATTGGTACCCACGCAACACGTAAATCGGGCAAATCATATTTTTCATAATTACTTGGATTATATTTTACTATCGCGCGCGGATTTTCAATCCATTCAGAGTATACTCTAAGCCAGTTGGCATGATATAACGGATTAGTTGCTGCTTGTTCAAGAACAGCTGCCAACATATCTTTTGCTTGTAAAGTATAAGTTACATCATTTAACAAAATACCAGACCAAAATAATACTTCACAAAGCATCGAGTTAGAAGCTGGCATGACGGAGTCAATTATCTCGTACTTATTAGAAATCAATGCTGCATTCAAATTAGATTGAAAACTAAATAAACAATTCAATTGGTCATGATTTTGATACACACCATTAACTATCTTTTGTAGTTTTTCTAAATAGAATAGATTAGCAGTTTCATTATACAAATGAATTAAAAACAATCCATAGGCACTATTATCATCTAAAAATGCATAAATCGGTTGACTTGAATATGCGATTTGATGTAATAATAGATTGCTTTTTATATCCCAAAAGCTATTCATTGAATCCTCTAATTCAATAGCATTTTCTAGGAATTCTTGATTATTTAAACCTTTACTCGCCTTCACTAAACCAGAACCAAGCATGGCGTTCCATGCCAGTAATAATTTTGTGTCTGTTTGCGGCCTAATTCGCTTAGCCCTAACGGACGCCAAAGTTTGCAGTTCCTTTTCATAAACTACATTTAAAACCGAATGATTCTTGAATAATATATTTTTATTTTCTTCCCAATTACCATTACGCTTGATTTGAAAAGCTTGATAGAAAGGAGCATGTTTTTCATAGGGTATAATAGAATTTAATTCTTCAAATTCCCAAACATAAAATTGTCCTTCAATACCTTCACTATCAGCATCTAGCGAAGCGAAATACAAACCAGAACTATCCCTTAATTCGCGATTTAAAAAATGAATTGTTGAAGTCGCAACTTCTTCAAATATTGGATTCGAAGTTCTTTCAAATGCTTTTGAATAGACATAAACTAACTGTGCATTATCATACAACATCTTTTCAAAATGTGGGCAGAACCATTCAGAGTCAACTGAATAACGAGAAAAACCACCACCCACCTGATCATAAATACCTCCTTGAGCCATTTTTTCTAGTTGTCTTTCCGAATGTATATATACATCAAAATTAGTGTCTAATTTTTGAGGGATTGACTCCAAAAATAAGGTCAATGAGGGTAGTGGGAACTTGGGAGCTTTTTGAATACCCCCATAGACAGGATCTAAATATTTACATATTTTTGACAGTACATCAGGAATAATTGGTGATAAAACATTCAATTCAATGGGATATAAACCAATGGACTTGTCTACTAAATTTGCGGCAAATCCATCAGCGGATTGCTGTAACTCATCTTTATGATTTTGAAAAGCGGATTGAATAGAGTTTAACAATTGAAGCCAATTTGACTTAGGAAAATAGGTGCCTCCATAAAAAGGTTTTTGGTCTGGCATTAGAAATACATTCAATGGCCAGCCTCCAGAAACACCCATTTGATGTAAAGCATCCATATAAATATGATCAATATCAGGACGTTCTTCACGATCTACTTTAATACAAACAAAATATTCATTCATTAAATCAGCCACTTGTTGATTCTCAAATGACTCATGCTCCATGACGTGACACCAATGACATGCTGCATAACCAATACTTACAATAATTGGTTTATCTAGTCTAATCGCTAAATCTAATGCTTCATTTCCCCACGGTAACCAATGAACCGGATTATCTTTATGTTGCAATAAATAAGGACTTACTTGGTTTTGTAATTGATTCATCACGTAGATTAAAATAGATTAGTACTTTTGTGCAAACATTATTTATGCCTGAATATAAATCATTTATTCTAAATCCTGAAACGGCACATTCCCCAGAATTGCTTCACCAATTTTTATTGGTAGAAGTAGGAGCAAAGCTATTAAATTCATGTCAGTATCGTATTGAAAAAAAATCTATTGATGCGCGTAGCCGACAATTAAAAGCAAATGTTAAAATTGGATTTTATCCATTAGAACATGATTTTACATTTGATTTAAACTCACGCCAAGTAACAAACAAACTTAAATCAAATGCACCATCCGTGCTAATCATAGGTAGTGGACCGGCTGGTTTGTTCGCCGCTTTAACCTTAATCAAATCAGGCATCAAACCCATTGTAATTGAGCGAGGAAATAATGTTCGTGATAGAAGGAGAGATTTAGCTGCAATTAACAAACATAATGTGGTTAACTCTGAAAGTAATTATTGCTTTGGAGAGGGTGGCGCTGGAACGTATTCTGATGGTAAACTTTATACACGTAGCACAAAGAGAGGAGATATAGACGCTGTATTAGAGACATTTGTGGCTTATGGGGCTAATAAGAATATACTTTATGAGGCCCATCCCCACATCGGAACAAACAAACTACCAGGAATCATCTCTGCCATGCGAGAGGCAATTATTGAATCTGGCGGCGAAGTCCATTTCAAAGAAAAGGTGGTTGACATATTGATTGACAATTTTAAAGTAAAGGGAATAGTAACAGAAAGTGGTAAAGAATTTCAGGCTAACCAACTAATCTTGGCCACGGGTCATTCCGCCAGAGATATATTCCAGCATCTTGTTGACAAAAAAATTAAAATTGAACAAAAACCCTTCGCAATGGGTGTACGTATTGAACATACGCAGTCATTAATTGACACATGTCAATACAAATTAAATTCTCGTCCAGAATATTTACCCCCTGCTTCATTTAGTTTAGTGACTCAAACTAAGTATCAAGGTATTCAACGAGGTGTCTTTTCATTTTGCATGTGTCCGGGTGGTTTTATAGTACCTTCCGCGACCGCACAAAATCAGGTTGTAGTCAATGGTATGTCACCATCTAGGCGAGATTCAAAATATGCGAATTCAGGTATTGTTGTCAGTATCGCACCAGAGGATTACAAAGATTATCGAGATTATGGTGTATTGGCAGGAATGTACTTACAAGAAACACTAGAACAAAAGGCAAATGAATTAGCTGGAGGAACCCAACAAGCAATTACTCAATTAACTGGAGACTTTATTAAAGGAAAAGTTAGCCAAATTTCAAATGAAACATCGTATATACCGGGGTTGATTCCAGGGGATATTCGATCATTTTTACCTGATTTTATTGCTGAACCGCTAGCACTAGGTTTACAAGATTTTGATAGAAAAATAAAGGGTTTTAGTAGTAATTTAGGTCAATTAATAGGCCTAGAAAGTAGAACCTCATCCCCTGTAAAAATACCTCGTGACCCAATAACTTTAGAACACCCCGAAATATTTGGATTCTATCCGTGTGGTGAAGGTGCAGGCTATGCAGGAGGAATTATGTCTGCCGCAATAGATGGAATAAGATGTGCTGAAGCAATCCGACTTAAACTAAAACATGTATAATCGATTTGAGAAAATTTTAGGATTGATAAATCAAATTCCAGATGCTACTAGTATAAGGGAAAATGCAAAACTAGCCTCTGTAGTAATTCTGCATTTAAATGATCAAGAATTAGGCAACAGGATTTTATTTATCAAACGCTCTCAATATGACGGACATCATAGTGAACAAATGGCTTTCCCAGGTGGAAAGAAAGATCATTCAGATCCTGATCTTCTTTACACAGCGAAGCGAGAAGTTAAAGAAGAATTAGGAATTGATATTGATATATCTGAGCTAAAATCATTAAATCCACATTGGATACCAATTTCAAATTATTGGATACAACCTTATTATGTTGAAATAGATAAAAAGCTAGATTATACTATTAATAAAAGAGAAATAAATCGTATTTTTGAAATACCTGTATCCTTTTTCAAGGACCCAGACCAATTAAATTTTCATGAAATTCATTATAATGGTGAGCCAGTTGATTCACCACGATATGCTTATGAAGGTGAAGATATTTGGGGTGCTACAGCATTAATCATTTACCAGTACATTAAATTAATTGATTATAAATTAACATGAGCGAACAAATAGAAGGTGAATTACAGAATCAAATTGCCGTAGCAGGAATGTATGAAAATTGGTTCTTAGAATATGCCTCTTATGTTATTCTTGAACGAGCTGTACCAGCGGTTGGTGATGGTTTAAAGCCAGTACAAAGACGTATACTTCATGCATTAAAGGAAATGGATGATGGTAGGTTCAATAAAGTAGCCAATGTTATTGGGCAAACCATGCAGTATCATCCGCATGGTGATGCCTCCATCAATGATGCGTTAGTTAATCTAGGTCAAAAAGAATTATTATTTGACTGCCAAGGTAACTGGGGAGATAATCGAACAGGGGATAGTGCAGCTGCAGCTCGATATATCGAAGTTAGGCTATCTAAGTTTGCTAATGAAGTTGTATTTAATTCACAAACTACTAATTGGCAATTGTCGTATGATGGTCGCAAAAAAGAGCCTATCACACTCCCTATTAAATTTCCATTATTATTAGCTCAAGGTGTAGAGGGAATTGCTGTTGGTTTAGCGACTAAAATCATGCCTCACAATTTCTGTGAGATATTGCAGGCTTCTATAGATTTGTTGAATAATAAAAAAGTTGAATTACTGCCCGACTTCCAGTTTGGTGGATTGATGGATGCCTCTAATTACAACGATGGATTACGCGGCGGAAGAATACGTGTCAGGGCGCGCATCGAAGAATTTGACAAGAAGACATTAATCATTAAAGAAATACCTTATACAACTACCACGACTTCCTTGATCGACTCAATCATTAAAGCGAATGACACAGGGAAGATTAAGATTAAAAAGGTTATTGATAATACGGCTAAGGATGTTGAAATCCAAGTTCAATTAGCACCAGGAATTTCTCCAGATGTAACTATTGATGCACTATATGCATTTACTGATTGTGAAGTTTCCATTTCACCCAATGCCTGTGTAATTGTTGAAGATAAACCTCATTTCATCGGTATAGCTGAAATATTAAAAGTTAGTACAGCACAAACAGTTGACCTACTTAAACAAGAACTAGAAATTCGTAAAAACGAATTAATGGAGCGCTTGCTATTTAGCTCCTTGGAAAAGATTTTTATTGAAAATCGGATTTATCGTCAAATTGAAGAATGTGAAACATTTGAATTAGTCATTGAAACAGTTGACAAAGGATTAGATCCATTTAAGAAGGACTTTTACCGTGAAATAACGGAAGAAGATATATTGCGCCTACTTGAAATTAGAATCAAAAGAATATCGAAATTTGACAGTTTCAAGGCAGATGAATTAATGAAGCGCCTTCTCGAGGAATTAGCTGAAGTAGAAGATAACCTCGCTAATTTAGTCAGATACGCGATAAATTACTTCAAAAACTTACTTCAAAAATATGGTAAGGGGAGAGAACGTAAAACAGAAATTCAAAGCTTCAATACGATTTCGGCTACCGTAGTAGCTGCTGCTAATCAAAAACTTTATGTAAATAGAGCTGACGGTTTCATTGGATACGGCCTCAAGAAAGATGAATACGTAATGGATTGCTCAGATATAGACGACATTATTGTATTCAGACAAAACGGTACTTGCGTTGTTACAAAAATTCAAGAAAAAGTATTTGTTGGCAAAGATGTACTCTACGTTTCCGTATTTAAAAAGAATGATGATCGTAAGGTATATAACTTAGTTTATGCCGACGGTAAATCTGGAGTTTCTTATGTGAAAAGATTCAAAGTTACATCGGTTACACGCGATCGCGAATATCGGGTAGTTGGCGCTGATGCTAAGTCTAAAATAACTTATTTTTCTGCCAATGAAAATGGTGAGGCTGAAGTTATCAGCATCAGTTTAACAGCTAATTGTACTGCCAAAATCAAACAATTTGATTATGATTTTGCCAAATTAGCCATCAAAGGAAGAGAGTCACTAGGAAACGTATTAACTAAGTATCCCGTAAGAAAAATTATACAAAAAAGTGCTGGAGTTTCTACTTTGGGCGGCGTAGATATTTGGTATGACCCTACCATTGGTCGTTTGAACAGAGACCAACATGGTGACTACATTGGTAATTTCCAACCAACAGACTTAATACTAAGTATTTACAAGTCAGGAAATTACGAGCTAACAAATTTTGAATTGACAAATCGCTATCCAGCAGAAGAAATTCTCTATTTAAAGTTATTCAATCCAAATGGGATAATTTCAGCTGTCTATTTTGATGGTGCCAATAAGTCCCATTTTATAAAGCGGTTTAAGATTGAAACGTCAACAATTGACAAAAAATTCCTATTTATCTCTGATCATAAAGCATCTAATTTATTAGCAGCTTCTGATAACTATTCGCCAAATGTTCAAATCAAACATAAGCCAGACGGAAAAACCAATGAAATTTTACTAGTTCCAATTGATGAACTGGTAGAAGTAAGAGGATGGAAAGCAATTGGAAGCAAATTGAGTTATACTAAATTAGTTGACATAGAATTTATTGAAACAGAGGCACAGTCACCTGAACCGGTAGCTATTCCAATCGTGGAAAAGGCGGCAGAAATAGATCCAGAATCTACTGTTAAGGAAATTATTGAGGAAGAACCAGATTCGGATATCATTATTGAATCTGAACCTACTGCAACTATTGATGTTGAAGATATTCCATTAACCATAAAAGGTGAAGTTCTTACGAGTGAAATCGAGGATATTCCATTGGAAATTAAAAATTATTCAAATGATGCAATACCCAAAGAAGCAAATAAAGGTGAACAATTAGGTTTATTTTAATTTAAAACCATGAACATGAATAATCCCAAAGTATTACGTGCCTGGGCTTTTTATGATTGGGCTAATTCAGTTCATTCGCTAACAATTACCTCAGCAATTTTTCCAATATACTTTCCAATTGCTGCAGTTATGGCCAATAACTCAAAGGAAATCAATTTCTTTGGATTCGAACTGGTCAATACAGCCGTATTTTCATATACCATATCAGCAGCTTTTCTAATATTGGCAATCTTGATGCCGCTATTATCTGGTATTGCCGACTACCAAGGCACGCGAAAAGGTTTTATGAAATTTTTCTGTTACCTAGGCTCCATAAGCTGCATGATGCTTTTTTTCTTTGAAAAAGGCAACTACTACATTGGTACCTTTGGATTTCTTTTTTCAATTATTGGTTGGGGTGGAAGTATGGTTTTTTACAATTCCTTTTTACCGCAAATTGCAACTCCTGATCGATTTGATGAATTAAGTGCGCGTGGATTTACGTATGGGTACATTGGTAGTGTTATTCTACTATTGCAAAATTTATCCATGGTCCTAATGCCACAGTGGTATGGGAATATTTCTGGAGATTTAGCTTCAAGAATATCATTTCTTAGTGTAGGCGTGTGGTGGTTCGTATTTTCACAAATTCCATTTCATTATTTACCAACGAGTAATACCGATACTAAGAAAGAGAGTTTTTGGTTAGGTGGTTGGAAAGAATTATCTCACGTGTATGATGAAATAAAACATAATGATACCATAAGATCCTTTTTGTCTAGTTTCTTTTTATTCAACCTCGGTGCTCAAACGGTCATGTATTTAGGAGCCTTATTTGGTTCAGAAGAATTGCATTTGCCAACGGATGCATTAATTATAACCATTTTGCTGATTCAATTAATTGCAATACCCGGCGCTTATTTTTGTGCGAAACTGTCATCAAAAATTGGAAACATTCAAGGGTTGTTTTTAATTGTTTGCGTTTGGATTTTAATATGTGGTTTTGCCTATACCGTGAAGAACCAAATGAACTTTTATCTACTTGCCAGTGGCATTGGTTTCGTCATGGGTGGAATTCAATCCATGAGCCGAGCAACATTTGCAAAGTTATGCCCATCAGGAGAGAAAGACACGGCCTCATATTTTAGTTTTTATGATGTTTGTGACCGCCTATCCACTGTATTAGGCACCTTTATATTTGGCTTAATTATTCAATTAACTGGTAATATGCGCAATGGTATTCTCGTACTAGGTGTTGTATTTATGCTAAGTCTCTATTTCCTTGTTAAAATAATCAGATCAAAATCTAATTCGCTTATATTGGGATAATTGATCGGTTATTTGCCGATTTCCATGAGATAGGAATATGACCGAGAATTTCTAATTGTAAAGCTTTAATAATCGCTTTTCTAGAGTAAGATTTAGCATGAACGAGGGATACTTCTCGAACTGGTATAGGAGAGGGCAAGTTGTGGACCTTTTCTTTCAATTTGACGTCTATATAATCTAAAAACATTTGTGGAATTATCGTTTGACCAAATCCTAAATCGGCCAAGCGAACTATCGTTTCTAAACTACCTGTTTGATACGTTAAATTGGCGCCCATGTGTGAGCCGGCCTTTATATTACAAATTGAATTGACTTGATTACTTAAACAATGTCCTTCTTCTAATAACCATAATTTAGCAGGATCCAATTCAGATTTAAGTTTTGATCCATCATCTTCCCACACATTGGAATAAAGAAATAATTCCTCATAATATAAAGGCAACTCGATAAGATCACTTTGTAGTGGGGTAACTAAAATTCCAATATCCAACTTTCCAGAAGCAATATCACGTTTAATATTCTCTGTTGTCGTTTCAGAAATACTAATATCTAAATCAGGATATTTAATTTGAAAATCAGCTAAAAATTTAGGCATTAAATATGGTGCAATAGTTGGTATGACACCAATAGCCAAATGACCATTAACTGAATTAGACCACTCTTTAGTCAAAGAGAGAATAGATTTACTTTCAGCTAGAATAATTCGAGCTTTGCTGATAATGTCTAACGCTTCAACAGTAGGTTCTAGGGGTTTAGCTCGCCTATTAAACAAAGTCAAATTTAACTCATCCTCCAGTTTTTGTACTTGCATACTTAAACTAGGTTGTGAAACACAACAAAAGTCAGCCGCTTTTGAAAAACTTTTAAGATCAGCGAGAGCAACAATGTACTCTAGTTGCGTAATAGTCATATTATAAGATTTACTTATACAAATATAAAAAATATAGATTTGATTGATAATATTAGAACCTACATATTTGCACCATTATTTTAAGAAACATATAAACAAACATAAAATGGCAAATTACATGCTAGGCTTAGGAAGCCAATTCCCTACATTTTCAAAAACTGCAGTTGTTTCCTTAGAGCAAGGAAAAGAATTTGCGACCATTACTTCTGAAGATCACAAGAAAGACGGAAAGTGGTTAGTAATGTTCTGGTGGCCAAAAGATTTTACTTTTGTATGCCCTACAGAAATTGCTGAGTTCAATCGTCGTGCTGGTGATTTTGCTGATCGTGATGCATCGCTAATCGGTGCTTCTACTGATTCAGAATTCGTTCATGCAGCGTGGAGAAGAGATCACGATGATTTACGTGGACTAAAATTCCCTATGTTAGCTGATACATCAAAGAGCTTAGCTGAAGAACTAGGAATCTTAACAGAAGGCGAGAAGGTAGCATACCGTGTAACTTATATCGCAGATCAGGATGGTATCATCCGTTGGGCTTCTGCCAATGATTTATCAGTTGGCCGTAATGTAGACGAAGTATTGCGCGTTTTAGATGCTTTACAAACTGACGAGCTTTGCCCATGTAATTGGAAAGCTGGAGACGCTACATTGTAATCATTCTTTTAGCCCCAGGATCACCTGGGGCTATTTAATTCAACAACCATGAGTGAGACAAAAGACAACTTATTGGCCGAGATAAATATCCCTGCCACAGAATCTTTCGCACTTTTAGATGCGTTAGATGCGGCCGATCACCGCTATATTAAAGATCTTAAGATTAATGTTTCCAATGCATTACGTGCTCAAACATTAAATGAGAAGGAAGCTATCTTGTTGGCGCTTGCTGTTTCTGTTAATCAAAAACACGTAAGAACAATTGATTCCTTAACGGAATTAGCTACCAGTAAAGGTGTAACAGGAGCAGAAATTAATGAGATTCATGCATTAGTTTCTTTACTTAATGCGAATAACATATTCTACCGATTTAAGCATTTTGTAGATAAGGAGTATTATAACACTGCCCCAGCTGGAATTCGCATGTCTATTATGATGAATCCTGTTTTAGGGAAGGAATTTTTCGAATTAGCGAGCTTAACTGTTTCAGCCATCAACGGATGTGAAATGTGTGTAAAATCACACGAAGTGTCAGTAAAAAATCACGGAGCTACAGAAGCTAGAATTTTAGATGCAATTCGATTAACCGCAATTATTAAAAGCTTAATCGTATTGTTATAATTTGTACCTAGTTATTATAAAAAAGGCTAATTCGGATAGAATTAGCCTTTTTTAATTTCACCAACTAAGCTGTTCAATTGAAGGCGGAATTTTGTTAATTCTTTAAAAGATTGCCAACAAACCTTTAACAATTTCATGTGCCGAATCGAAACTTCACCTGTTTCACGCTCTTTATGCAATACGGGAATATTAAACAGTTTTTGACCTGATTTTTTTGCTAATACAGACAAAAATATATTGGGAGCAAAAGGTGTCTGTTGCGGTAATGCTTTTAATAACTTATTTAAAAAAGTTGTCCGAATTAATCGAAAAGGAATGTTCGCATCATGAATATAAGTCCCATAAATGAACAACAATGAATATTTCAAAATTCGAGTAATCAGGAGTCTAAACGGGTCATCGTTACGAACCTCACGGAAACCTAATACAAAATCGGACTCATTTCGTTTATCCCAGAAATTTTTAAAATCACTTGGCACAAATTGATCGTCCGAATCCGTTTGAAATACAAAATTTGGATTCATTTGAACAGCCATTTGATAACCATTAAAAATCGCATTTCCATGACCACCATTTAATTGATGTTTGGCTATCAAATTAGGATAATGTCCTGTTAGCTCATCCAGAATTACACCCGTTTTATCCCGGGATCCATCGTTTATCACTAGTAATTTAAACCGGTCCTTAGGTATCACTTCAGCAATTCCATTAATCCAATGAGGTACCACTTCATGAATACATGCTTCCTCATTATAGGCTGGAATTACAATAACCAATTCTAAAGGACTTTCCATTAAATACGATTTTTAAAACGATTGATAGGCTTTTCAATAAAAAACCAAGAAAAACTAGCTAGGCTAATCACAATAATCAAGCTCAAAACAAACTTTATAAGAATAAAATTAGGCAATTCTACATTAAGATTTGGCAGCAATGTAGCTAAATAGCCCATAATTGTATTTCCCTTTTCATGATAATAATTGTACACTACATTGTGATACAAGTATATACCATAGGAAATCTGACCAATAAAAGAAACCCAAGATAACGTTAAAAAACGACCTAGGATCCAAGATTTTGATCCAATTGCTTGAGAAATCAAAAAGAACGAAAACAAACCTGCAAAAAATCGTTCGAATACAATTGCCCACATATTATCATGAGCATTCATTGACACATGGCTTAAATAAAGTATGCCAACAAATACCATGAGACTTATAGGAAGGTAATAGCTTCTCGAAACTAGATTTACAAATTTCTCATATTTGTAATGATACAAATATGCCAAAATACCCCCTAAACCAAACGAATCAATGGCAGCCAACGGATTAACATACGATATCATCCAAAATGATTCTTTGACTTCATGTGAAGCCAAAAGATAAAAACCAAGTCGACTGCCTATTCCTATCAATAACATCCAAATCAACAATCTTGGATACTTTGCAGCTGAAATAAAGAGTATAAAATAGGGGAAAAACAAATAATACTGCTCTTCTACGGCCAAGGACCATAAATGATCCCAAACACCCATCCAGCGATTATGTAGAATAATGTAGAAATTTGGTGTGTAGCTGACTAACCAACCCGCTATTTCAGAAAAATTTGACAAAGAAAAAATGCCGCCAACGGCTAAGAGCAGAAAATAGATAGGGAAAATACGTAACGACCTACGGTATATAAATCGTACGATTTTAACAATAGGCGAGGAGTGATTAGCCCGACAACTATCCGCATTCTCAAAAAGAATTCGTGTAATCAAAAAGCCACTTAAGACAAAGAACATGACCACCCCCAAATGACCAAAAAATGAAAATGGATTAATCGGAATAAGCCAGTGATCAATTAATACAAGCAACACTGCAATGAAACGAATCCCATTCAATTGTTCAAAATATACGGGCTTACTTGAAATCATTCGTTAACAAATAATGTAAATTCAACACGTCTGTTCAGTCGACGCTTATCCTCCAACACACTAGAAGAAACTGGTTTCGTTCCACCCCAACCTTTCGTTTGAATGCGCGAACTTTCTATTCCTTTAGAAATTAGATACTCTTTAACTTTAATGGCTCTGTCAACAGACAATTGTAAGTTTTCATTCCAATCACCCTGCAAATCTGTATGACCTTCAATCAAAACATGATAAACAGGATTATCCTGTAAAATTAAGACAATTCCATCTAATGCATCAAATGATTCTTTTTGTATGTCAGCTTTACTCTGGGCAAAATTTAAGGTTGGTAATTTGAATTGCTTGTTAATTTCTAAAGGCATCAATGAAATGACACGATTTAATTCCAAATACTTAGATTCCTTCCGAAAATCAAATTGTTCTCTCTTAGCTAAATAACCTTTTGATTTAACCTCAACAACAAAAGGCTTTTTGCTTGGCCACATAAATGAAAAATCTCCTAAATAAGGATCATATTCTACCGCCATGGTATCAGAACTAATCGTAGACCTAACAACAATCTTAGCATTCAAAGAATTTTTAGAGGTTGCGTCAACGACCTTACCGGCAAATTGTACTAAGGTCTGAGGTTTTACCTTTTCTGGAATTTTAATGCGATATATGTCCTCAGCCCCCATTGAATTCTCCACCGAACTAAAATAGGCATAATCACCTTGGGCTGAAACAGAAAAATAGCCATCCCATTGATTCGTGTTTACTACAGGCCCCACATTTTCTGGTATCGACCAATTCAACCAAGTATCATCTAATCTTCGAGTTAAAAAAATGTCATTATTCCCATAGCCTACGTGCCCACTTGAGGAAAAATACATAGTTACTCCGTCAGGTGCTATAAATGGCGTAGATTCAGATTCACCAGAATTAACATTGGGACCAATATTTTTAGGCTCCGTCCACGTATCATCTGACTTTAAAAATGACACATAAATATCTTTTCCACCATAGGAATCTTTAGTCTCTGTAGTCATCAACAGAATTTTGCCATTTGGCGCTAACGTATATTCCGAGTATTCAGATTTATTTTTAAAATTTTGGATTCTAATTGGCTTAGGAAAACTCCATTCTCCTGTTCGTAATTTAAAGGATAAGGAAACCCCTTTTTCCATTTGTCCATCTTTACCATAGACATTATTTAATAACATCGTTTTACCATTTGGCGAAATACCACAAACGGCATTATTCTCCTCATTGTTTATAGGCGCAGGGAATAAACTTGCTTTCATCCATTTCTTATCATCTCCAAGCTGGGACACCCAAATATCCTGATTTTTAGCACTACCTAAATTATCAGGATGCTTCCACCGCGTAAAATAGAGTGATTTCCCATCCGGACTGACTACGGGACATATTTCATTAAACTTGGAATTAATTGCGAGACCTAAATTTTCCTTAACCAAGGAGGCATTTGCATCTTTTTCTAAGGCAATACTAGCTTCAATAGGCTTATCATCATCCGAAATTGCTATGGCATCAATTTGACTAAATCCTTTAACCCGCTCCGAATTCAATGTAATTTTAATGGATTTAACTTTAAATGGAGTTAATGCATTTAGCTTAATTCGAGTAATCTGACCATTCGCCTGTGCATAATTGGATGGCAATTCTCTTAAAAGGTAAAGCTTATTATTTTCATCAAAAGCTTCAATTCGCGTTATTGATCCTGCACCGAAATTCTCAAAAACAACAACTTGTTTAATCTGTTTCAATGTGTCAAAAGAGACAATCAAATATTCTCCTGAAGGGCTATCTGGAGTCAAAGACTGCCAAGCACTGGGTGTATTTCCAAACTTAGGGTATTTACTTGGCCTTCCTAAGGCATGAATTGCTCGATATTCCTTTCCCAACAATTGATCGGTATACTCACTTGAAAATGCGACAATTTTACTTGCCCATTGAACAGATTGACCGTGGGAAATAAAATTCGCAAACATTATTACGCCAATAAAGAGTACTTTCCGAAGCCTCATATAGCCTAATCCGCCAAATGGAGTAATTGAGAAATAGTTTCTTGTGGATTAGCAGATGAAAAAACAAAACTTCCAGCTACAAGTACATTGGCCCCAGCTTCAATTAATGACTCAGCATTATTTAAAGCAACACCGCCATCAACTTCCAAATAAATAGAACGGCCAGTTAGCTGAATCATTGATTTCGCTTCGCGGACTTTATTAACAGCATGAGAAATGAATTTTTGTCCACCAAAACCAGGATTTACAGACATAATTAAGACAAGATCAATATCATGAATTACATCCTCTAATAATGAAACAGGAGTACCTGGATTTATCGCAATACCCGCAAGACAACCAAGATCTTTAATCTCTTGAATAGTACGATGAATATGAGGACAAGCTTCCAAATGTACCGTGATCATATTGGCTCCCGAGTCTGCAAACTGCTTTAAGAATCTTTCAGGTTTTTCAATCATTAAATGAACATCCAAAAACTTAGAGGTATGTTGCTTAATTGCCTGAAGTACAGGAAAACCAAATGAAATATTAGGAACAAAAACGCCATCCATGACATCGATATGAATCCATTCCGCTTTAGATGCGTTTAGCATCATAGTTTCTTTTTGTAAGTTGGCAAAATCTGCTGCCAATACCGAAGGTGCTATAATCAGTTTGTCCATAATACAAAGGTATGAAATTTATTTACTAAGGTTTATTTCTCCCGCGAAACGAGTTAACTTTACCACATTAAATTAAGGCTATGGATATTCAGTCGCGCATGCAGGAATTGGTCGTACGCATAAACCAATATAATGAAGCCTACTATCAAAATAACGAGAGTTTAATTTCGGATCAGGCATTTGATGAATTAATGCATGAGCTCCAGCAATTAGAACTTCAAAATCCTCTTTTTGCTCTACCAGATAGCCCAACTCAACGCGTGGGCGGAACCATCACCAAAGCATTCAAATCCGTTATACATCAATTTCCAATGTTATCCTTGGGAAATACATATAATGAGGCAGATTTACGAGATTTTGATGAGCGAATTAAAAAAACATTGGGTGATGAACCCTATGAATATATATGTGAGTTAAAATTTGATGGAGTAGCCTTATCGTTTTGGTACGAAAATGGACGCTTAATTAAAGGCGTGACACGTGGAGATGGGACAAGAGGGGATGATATCACGGAAAATGTTAAAACAATCCGTCGTATTCCACTCACTGTAAATTCAGAAAAATTCCCAAAAATATTCGAAGTTCGTGGGGAAGGATTTATGCCAATCAGTTCCTTTGAGAAAATTAATGAGGAAAAAGTTGCGAAAGGTGGTGCTCCCTTAGCTAATCCAAGAAATGCCGCTTCAGGTACATTTAAAATGCAAGACTCAGCTGAAGTGGCTCGGCGCAACATGGATTGCTTTATATATTCTTTTGTAGGAAATGAAATACCGTTTCAAACGCATGAGGAAGGGTTGAATTTAATGAGCCAACAAGGTTTTCCGGTATCACCAACATGGCGTAAATGCGCTTCGGTTGATGAAATACTCGCTTACATCCATGAATGGGATGAAAAACGGAATGATTTACCCTTGAATACAGATGGTATAGTCATAAAAATTAATGATTTAGGCCAACAAGAACGCTTAGGATACACGGCTAAATCCCCTCGATGGGCCATTTCATTTAAATATCCGTCAGAGATTGCCCAAACCAAAATAGAAAGCTTATCATATCAAGTAGGTCGGACTGGAAATATTACGCCTGTTGCAAATTTGCAACCCGTATATCTTGCAGGAACAGTCATTAAACGGGCTTCGGTTCATAATGCTAATGAGATCCAACGTTTAGATCTACATGAAGGTGATAGTGTATTTATCGAAAAGGGTGGTGAAATTATTCCGAAAATCACCGGTGTTGATTTAACAAAAAGAAACAACGGTGCCATCCCTTTCAACTTTCCAACGCACTGCCCTGAATGTCAAGGGGAATTGGTACGATTACCAGGAGAAGCAAATCATTATTGTGTTAATGAAACAGCTTGTCCTCCTCAGATTAAAGGGAAAATTGAACATTTCATTCAACGCAAAGCATTGAACATTGAAAATATTGGTGTTGAAACAATTGATTTATTATACGAAAAAGGTATTATAAAAAACGCTGCTGATTTATATGCATTAAGTGAACTGAGCTTTTGGGGTTTAGAAGGATTTCAACAGAAATCAATAGCTAACATTTTACAATCAATCGAAAAGTCTAAGCAAGTTCCATTTAGACAAGTATTATTTGGATTAGGCATACGACATGTGGGAGCCACCATTGCTGAAAAATTGGTACTTGCATTTCATAGTCTAGATAACCTAGCAGCCGCAAGTTATGACGAACTCATTGCCATACCTGAAATTGGGGATCGCATCGCGATTAGCATCTTAGATTATTTTAATAATCCAATGAATCTAGCAATCATATCAAAATTGCGTGAAGCAAAGATTCAATTAGCGGAAGATATCCAAGAAATAGTCCTAGAAGGGGAGTCCTTA
>JACCDX010933663.1_pt1 | contig 48189 bp, 43 predicted proteins | sample 7449681 | NCBI WGS metagenome assembly JACCDX01 (sample SAMN15323450, study PRJNA562643) | freshwater metagenome | isolation source: river surface water | place: USA:Blue River Watershed | collected 2017-08-18
AATCTTTCCGATGCCCTTTACTTCGGCAACCGCGTTGAACGGGTCGGCCACGATGTAACCGGCAATCTGACCGTTCGACAAAGCTGTTGGCATGTCGGCAGGAGCCAACACAACCAACTTGACGGTCTTCTTTGCGGCGTTTGCATCACCGGTCGTGATTGCGGTTAGACCCTCGGCGCGGAAGAGCTGCTGAAGAACTACGTTGTGAATCGAGTACCAGAACGGAATTGCTACGGTCTTGCCGGCAAGCTCGCCGAACTTGTTGATGCTCTTGTTCACGGTTAGCGCAGAGCCGTTGGTGTGGTTCCAGGTGATTACCTTGATGTCTTGCTTAGCGGCAAACTTTAGCTGTAGAGCCAGCGGCATTAGCAGGTGCACAACGTCGAGCTGCTTAGCCTGGAACGCTTCGACCAGTGATGGCCATGAGCGGAACAACTTTGGCTGCTCGGTCTTGATGCCAACCTCTTCGAAGATGCCCTTAGCGTGACCGATCAGCAACGGCGATGCATCGGTGATTGGAAGGTAGCCAATCTTCAACTTGCCGAGCGCGTTGGTCCAGCTGGCGGCGTTTGCCGGCGCAGCCTCGCCGAAGCCAACGACCGAAGCCGAAGCGGCGCCAACGGCGGCTAGGCGCAATAGGGTGCGGCGGTCGAACCAGCCATCGGTGTCGTGTGCGCAGGTTGCGTCTAGTGCGTTGTTTTCAGTCATTGTTTTCTCTCTTAGATGGAATAGCCGAGCTGGGAAATGATTTCGGCCTTTAGGCCTTCGTTAGTGTTCTGGCCTTCGCTAACCGAATAGCTGGTTGCGGCAACGCCTGGCTCATTCAGCAGAAGCACGCGATCGGCAACGGTTAGTGCCTCGTCGATGTCGTGGGTGACGATCACGATGGTCAGGTCGAGCTTGGCGCGCAGTTCTTTTAGCCAGGTTTGCAGGCCGCCGCGGGTGGCTGCATCCAGGGCCGAAAATGGCTCGTCGAGCAGCAGCAGCTTTGGCTCGGTAACAATGGTTCGGGCAATCGCAACGCGCTGCGCCTGGCCGCCCGAGAGCTGGTTCACCTTGCGGTCGGCCAGCTCTGAAATGCCCAGAATCTTGAGTAGGTTAGTCACCTTGGCGGCGAGCTCGGCGGCGTTGTTACCAAGAGCCTTGCGGTTTGCCTTGAACTTAAAACCGAGTCGCACGTTCTGGCGAACCGAAAGCCAGGGCAGCAACAGGGCGTCTTGAAAGACCAACCCGGATGCCTTTTTGCCAGGGGCGGCAAAGTGCTTGATTTCGCCGTCGCTCACGTTTAGCAAGCCGGCAAGCGCGTGCAACAACGTGGTCTTTCCGCGACCAGAGCCACCAACCACGGCAAGGATCTCGCCTTCCGTGATGTCGAGGTTTAGGTTCTCAATTACCGGTGCGCCGGCAGCCGATCGGCTAATCGAAACGTTTACGAGGCTAGCTGTGAGATTTCCCATCTCAAGCTCCCCTCGGTAGGTGCCTGAACCGATAGAAACAGCGATTCACGGATTCGTCTTGAGGTGTCGCTGGCGCTGTAGTAGCCGCGGCCGCCGATGGTAGCCAGCTCGACACGAGTGATTGCCTGAGCGAGCTCGGCTGCGCCAAGGCGAAGTCTCAAGAAGTCGAGCGGTGCAAAGCCGTTGCCCGGTGCCGGATAGGCGCCAAGGTCTGCGGCCAGACGGTTTAGCTCGGCATCGAGGCGGTTCAACTCTGCCTCGAAGTGCGCGATGTCTTCGGCAAAAGGCAGAGTGCCGTTCGAAGACTTAACCGCGGCCAAAGATGATTTGCTCAATCCAAGGCAGAACGCCGACTGAAGCACCAAGAAACGTGGGCGCATCTGACCTAGAAAGAAGTCGACGTCGCGGGTTAGCACCTCATCGCTACTTAGGCGAAGGCCTTCGAACTTTACGGTTCCAGAGGCGGTGGCATTTAGGGCCAGTAGTTCGCCGGCAGGCTTTACCGAAACTCCGGGCTTGCTCAGCAGCGATGCAAAAATCACTCGCTCTTCGGTGGTTTCGTTGCGAGCTGCAAATACCACGAGGGTGTCTTCATACAGGTTTGAGGCCCAAGGAATCACACCATTGATTTCAAAATGGCCATCGACCTCGGTGAAGGTGATTGGCAATAGCTCTTTGCCCGACTTGTCGGCCAGCGCGGTAGCAAGAGCGGTAGAACCAACTCGGGTGCCGCGTCGCAATTCGTTTAGGTGCGCAGAGCGCAACGCATCGCTGGCAAATCGATCGATGTACTCGGTGGTCATGCGGTGCGACCAGGTAACGAAAGCCGAGCTCATGCACTTTTCGGCAAGACCTTGAATTACTTCGGCCTGAGCTGCAATCGGTTCGAGGCTGTCTGACAAGCCGAAAGCGGTGAAACCCTGACCAACGATGTCTTCGAGCAAAACCTTGCGCAGATTTTCGTCTGCCTTATCAACGTTTTTCGCGCATTCTTCGATCTGCTCGAGCAGACCTTGAAGGGTGGCGGTTGCCATGACTAGCCCTCTAGCTTGTGTAGTCGGCTGATTGGGGTGTCGACAACCTGGCGAGCAGCAACAACTGCATCCTCGCTGTCGCCGTCATAGAAGCACAGGCACTTCACCATGTCTTCGCGAACATAGGTGCGCAAGAACTTCACGTCTTCGATGTCGTTGTAGAGCGGCGACTTTTCTTTCTTGCGAGCAAGGTACTTGTCCATGGTCAAACCCTCTGGAAAGTCCCACTCGACCAGGTACTGGCCGGCTGGCTTGAGCTTCTTGATGTCTTCTAGCTCGGCACCGATTAGGCGAACGAGGGCTAGCTCGTCAACCTTGAATCCGGCGGCCTCTAGGTCGCCTCGCAGGGTAACGATGTTGTCGTGCTCGAGAACCGCAAAAACGCGGTTGTGGTTAGCGGTGACCTGGCTCTCAATGAACTCGCCACCGGCTTTTTGAGCAGCTGCCTCAACTCCGGCAAGAACATCCTGGATGTTTTCGTTGTCGGTGGTGTCTAGTTCGGCTACATAAAGCGACATGGCAGGCTCCTCGAAGTATGAATGGATTCATTCAAAATTACCGAGGCGCCGGGCGTGCCGGTTGAAAGTTACAGCGTGTGACTAACTGTTAAGTTTTGTGACAAAAAGGAGTTGCCAACTAGACCAAGAGCTGTTGTTTCGCCAGCTTTTTGTAAAGCGGAGTCGAGGCTACCAATTCGCTGTGAGTGCCGATTCCGACAACCTTTCCATGCTCAATCACGATGATTTGATCGCTGTCGACCACGGTTGACAGGCGGTGGGCAATCACTAGGAGCGTGCGGTTTTTTGCCACCGAATCAATCGCCTCGCGCATGCGCTGTTCGTTCAATCCGTCGAGCGATGATGTTGACTCGTCGAGAAGCAAAATCGGAGGCGCCGCCAGCAGTGCACGAGCGATTGCAAGGCGCTGGCGCTCGCCGCCAGAGAGCATGATTCCGTTCTCGCCCACCTCGGCATCGAGCCCGCGCTTGTCACGCTCGAGAACCTCGGTCAGGTTCACCTCTTCGAGAACGGCCTTCAGCTGCTCATCGGTCGCATCTGGTGAACCAATCAGCAGGTTGGCCTTGATCGAACCGGCCAAGACCGGGGCGTCTTGCTCGACATAGCCAATCTGCGCTCGAAGCGCATCACGGCTAAGAGTGGTAACGGCCTGGCCATCCATGAAAATTTGACCCGAGGTCGGCTCATAGAAGCGCTCAATCAGCGAGAAGGTGGTTGATTTCCCAGAACCCGAAGGGCCAACCAAGGCAACGCGTGACCCGCGCTTGATGGCGAACGAAACGTTCTCGAGAACCTCGCGCTTTTCCGGGTTTGGGTTGTCTTCGGTTGGGGCCGGTTCGGCATAACCAAACGAAACGTTTCTGAACTCAATGGCAATGTCGTTGACCGCTGCAACCTTGGCCGAGTTTCTGGTCTCGGCTTCGGTTTCTTCTACCGGCACGTCGAGAATTTCTTGGATGCGGGCTAGCGCACCCAGGCCAGACTGAACCGAGCTGTAAGCACCGAATGCCTGACCGAGTGGGCGAATCATCTGGAACATCAAAAGAATGAAGGTAACCAGGCTTGCCACCGTGGTGGCACCAGTTGCGACGCGGTAGCCGCCAACGCCGAGAACCACGATGAAGGCGCCGTTCATTGCCAGGCCGGCAATAGGGGTGATCATCGCGTTGATTTTGGCAATCTTTACACCCTGCTTTAGGGCTTCCTTGGCGTCTTCGGCAATCAATCGGCTCTCGCGCTTTTCGGCACGGGCCGCGCGAATGGTTCGCACCGCGCTCAGTGCTCGCTCAACAGCTGCAGACATGTCGCCAACTCGCTGCTGAGCCTTGGTGGTGGCCGAACGCACCTGGCGGGCGGTGACGGCGATCGATGCAATCGCAATCACGACCATGATCAGGGTTAGGCCAAGCAAAATTGGGTCGATGATGGCCATGGCAACCAGCGAGCCAACAAAAATCAAGATGCCGCCGACCGCATCAACCAGCCCCTGGGTCAGAACGGCGCGCAGCAAAGTTGTGTCTGAGCCAACACGCGAAACCAGGTCGCCGGTGCGGCGAAGGTCATACTCGTGAATTGGCAGTTTGAGCAGGCGGTTGGCTAGCTTTTGGCGGGCCGAAAACACCACGCCCTCCCCGGCTTTCGCCAGCACGTAATACATAAATCCACCGAGCACAGCGCTGCCCAGAATCACACCAACGAGGATGACGATCAGCGGGCCAAGGTCAGCGCCGGTCTGAACCGCGTTGATCACCATGCCAACCACTAGTGGTTGAGCCAGGCTAATCGCGGCGCCCAACACCGAAAGGCCCATGGCCAACCAGAGTGCGCCCTTGTGCTCCATCAGGTATGGCCAGAGCTGCGAGAACTTAGCCTTTGGCCCCGAATCTTTTGGTGCCATCGATCTGCCGCGCCCGCGGCCGCCCATCATGCTCATCTTTGGTTAAACCTGTTTCTCTAGGTGGGGATTCCCAAGGATTTTTTCGTTCAGCAGATAGTTGATTTCTGGCAACGAAAGCGCCGGGGTGTAGGCGGTGTTTTTGAAGAAGGTTTCGAAGTTAACTGTCTGCAAAGCGGCCAGAGCCTGAGGGTGCTTTAGCTTCAAAAACATTCGGGTCGAATTTGGCTTGCGTTCGAACTCGGTGCGCACGGTGCCGCAGCCGAAACCAAAAATAGTCAGCGCCACATCGGCAGATTGCGCGTCGGTCTTTTCGACAAGGCCCTGGTCGGCAACTTTGATGAGCGAGCGCAGTTCGGTCTTGCGCCGCCAAACCTGAAAGCAGGTGTTTAGCCCGTTGCGCTGAGAGAGCTTCTCTCCAAGGTCGTTTTCGTAGTCAATCTGGATGTCGTGATCGGCAATCAGGTGAAATCGTCGGTCGAGGCGGTTGATTACCGACCACTTGCGCCATGATCTTGGCACGATGAAGCAGATGAACTCGCTGTGGTCTGCCGCCTTGTTGAAAAACGGAATCGATAGCGAGTTATTGCGCCCGAATGGCGGGTTAGAAATGGTTACCGCATCTTGGGTGTGAATTGGCGCAGCCAAAAAGTCGGCCTTCAGAACATCGCGGTGCTTTGGTTCGATGTCGAATGACAAGAAATCGGTCACACCCGCGGTGCGAGCCGCCTCGATGAATGACCCGGTGCCGCCGGCAGGTTCAATGACCGCACGACGAGCCAAATCTGGAACCAAAACCTCGACCTCTTTGATGAGCTTTTGCGCCAGGTCTTTTGGCGTGTAGTACTGCTCTTTGCCGGTCACTCGCTTGTTGCCGGGGCGCTGACGCGCGGCGGTTTTTGCGGTGTTCGAAGTCATTGTTCAAGGCTAGTAGATTGGAGAGACTATGAACTCTTCAACGACGATGCAGAACATGATCGAGGCCAAGGGCCTGACCAAGAAATACGCCGATTTCGTAGCCGTGGACGGCATCGATTTTGTGGTCAAGCGCGGCGAGGCGTTCGGGCTTTTGGGTCCAAACGGTGCCGGCAAATCGACCACCATGAAGATGATCGCATCCGTGTCTAAGCGCACCGGCGGTGACCTAACTATTCTGGGCAAAGACCCAAACCAGCACGGCCCCGAGATTCGCGCGCACCTTGGTGTTGTGCCGCAGCAAGACAACCTTGACCGCGAACTAAAGGTGCATGAAAATCTGTTTAGCTATGGCCGTTTCTTTGGTTTGAGCCGCAAGTTCTTGAAGACCAAGGTCGAAGAGCTTCTCGAGTTCGCTCAGCTAACCGAAAAGCGAAACAGCAAGGCTGAAGAACTTTCTGGCGGCATGAAGCGTCGCCTCACTATCGCCCGAGGTTTGGTCAACGAGCCCGAAATTCTGATGCTCGATGAGCCGACCACCGGCCTCGACCCTCAAGCCCGCCACATTCTCTGGGACCGTCTGTTCCGCCTCAAAGAGCAGGGCGTCACGCTGGTGATCACAACCCACTACATGGATGAAGCCGAGCAGCTCTGCGACCGCCTAATCGTGATGGACAAGGGCAAGATCATGGCCGAGGGGTCACCCGCAGACTTGATCAAGCAGTACTCATCCAAGGAAGTCTTGGAAGTTCGCTTTGGCTCGAGCCGAAACGCGGAAGTTGCCGACCAGCTGAAGGGCATTGGCGATCGAATCGAGATCTTGCCCGACCGCATTTTGATCTATTCAGAAAACGGCGAGGCCGACCTGCACACTATTTTGACTCGAGGGCTTGAACCGGTGACTTCGCTGGTTCGACGCAGTTCTCTCGAGGATGTGTTCTTGCGCCTGACCGGCAGAACTCTGGTCGAATAATGTCTGACGCGGTTTCGATCGAGCAGTCAGTGCACAAGTCGCAGTGGCAGGGCTCATTCAAGTTAGTAAACGCTCAACGAGCAATCAACCTGGCCTGGTATCACGTAGCCGAGGCGCGACTTCGCACCATGATCAAGTGGTGGGGCTCGATGCTTTCGTTCGGCCTGGGCAACCCGGTGCTTTACCTTTTCTCGGTCGGTATCGGAATCGGCGCGTTGGTCGATGCCAACGGCACTAACGATCAACTCGGTGGCGTTTCATACCTTGCCTTCTTGGCGCCGGCCTTGCTGGCCACGGCCGCCATTCAGGCCTGCCAGGATGAACTTTCGTTTCCAATCATGGAGGGCTTTCTCTGGGATAAAACCTTCTTCGCGATGAACGCAACCCCGATTCGCGGTGGCGACATCATGGGTGGGGTTTTATTTGCGGCGATGGTGCGCACGGTATTCACGACCGTGCTCTATGAAGCGATCTTGCTCATTTTTGGTGCAATCGACATCAGTGTCGCCTTGCCGATGTTCTTCACGGCGCTGCTCGCCGGTTTAGCTTTTGGTGCCGGCATGATGGCGGCCAGCAGTTATGTGAAAGAGGATGACGGGTTCTTTGCCATCGTCGGCCGCTTCATAGTTGCGCCGATGTTCATGTTCTCGGGCACCTTTTATCCGCTCGAATCGATGCCGATTTACCTTCAGTGGATCGGTTGGATTTCGCCGCTTTGGCACGGCACCGACCTCGGTCGCATTCTCAGTTACAACCACCCTCAGCAGGGTTGGGTTGTGGCTAGCCACTGGATTTACCTGGTCGTCTGGGCTGCAGTTGGCATGACTCTGGCTGCCCGCAAGATTTCACAGAGGTTGGCAGCATGAGTCTGATTAATGCCGGACTAGATTCGGCCATTGCGATTGCCGAACGTCGCCGCGGGCGATTTGGCTCGAGCGTCTATGCCGGGCGGTCACTAAAGGTTCTTGAGAGAAACTTCTTGGCTCTAAAGACCTCGAACTGGATCATCGTTGCTTCGGGATTCGTTGAGCCGGTGTTCTATCTCTTGGCCTTTGGGTTTGGCATCGGCCAGCTGGTCGGTGGAGTTTCTGGCTCGAATGGCCAACAGGTTTCCTACGCTGCTTTTATTGCACCGGCGCTCTTGGCTACCTCGGCTATGAACGGCGCAATCTATGACTCGACTTGGAATGTGTTTTTCAAGATGCACTTTGCCAAGCTCTACCAAACGATGTTGTCGACCTCGATTGGCCCCTTGGATGTTGCCATCGGTGAAATCGGTTGGGCGCTGCTTCGCGGTTTGGTTTATGCGCTTGGCTTTATGACGGTGATGGCTCCGCTTGGTCTGATCACCAGTTGGTGGGCAATTCTTGCGGTTCCCGGTGCGGTCTTGATCGCCTTCGGTTTTGCCTCGGTGGGAATGGGAATTACCTCTTATTTGAAGAACTTTCACCAGATGAACTGGATCAACTTCTTCATGCTGCCGATGTTCCTGTTTTCGGGAACCTTCTATCCGCTTTCGATTTATCCAGACTGGCTGCAGGCATTCATTCAGGCTTGGCCACTCTGGCACGCTATTCAGCTCGAGCGCGCGTTCATGCTTGGCGACCTAACCCCGGACATCTTTGGCCACATTTTGTATTTTTTGGTGATGATTGTTGCCGGTTTGGTGTTCACCACTAAGCGTCTAACTGCCCTGTTTATGCGCTAGACGGCAGGCCCTAATTGTCATACCTTTGACGTATGTTGATTTCAACTAAATCGGGGGATTGATGAACAACGTTTTCGGTTTTGCAGCGAACATGAAAATTCGCATCGGGTTGGCCTTGGGGTTGGCGTTTGCTCTCGCGTTTGCCATGGCTCCGGTGCAGGCTTTCGCCGCAATTGAGCGCAGCATCTACATTGTTCAAATTCAGCCGGGCACCGACATCGAGGTTCGCAAAGCAATCGCATCGATGGGCGAAACCCCACTCGATCAACTCGACTATGTACTTGATGGCTTCACGCTAAGTTTGACGGCCCTCGAGGCAGAACAATTGGCTCTCAACCCAGCGGTCATCTCGGTCGCCCCCGACGAAGCGATGTCGCTTTTCGACATCGACACCCCTACAAAATCTTGGGGACTTGACCGCCTTGATCAGTTCAACACCACCTTCGACCAATCTTTCACCTACCCATCGTCGGCTGGCGCTGGCGTGCGAATTTATATCGCAGACACCGGCGTTCAGGCCAATCACCCCGACCTAGCCGGTCGCGTTTTGCCAGGATTCGACACATTCGGTCAAGGTCTATCGGCCACCGATTGTCACGGTCACGGCACTCACGTTTCAGGCACTGCAGCCGGCACCCAATTTGGTGTTGCAAAACAGGCTCTCATCGTTCCGGTTCGCGTGCTTGGTTGCAGCGGATCGGGCAGTTACTCGGGCCTAATCACCGCTCTCGACTGGATCGTCGCCAACCACCCGGCCGGCACCCCAGGCATCGTGAGCATGAGCCTGGGAGGGCCTAAAAGCTTGGCCGTCAACGCCGCCCTAGAGCGCGTTACTGCGGCCGGAATTTTGACCGTCGTTGCCGCCGGAAACTCAAATGCCGATGCCTGTCAGGTTTCACCGGCTTCGACCGCTAACGCAATCACCGTTGGTGCCAGCACCAACACAGATGCACGTGCCTCGTTCTCAAACTGGGGTGAGTGCACCGACATATTTGCACCTGGCGCAGCCATTACCTCCGATAACGCCAAAGACTTCAGCGCTCCGCTTACGTGGAACGGCACCTCGATGGCAACCCCGCACGTTTCTGGTGCAGCAGCGCTCTATTTGGCCAAGAACCCAACCGCGACTCCGGCCCAGGTGACGGCTGTCCTCAAGCAAAACGGGCAGGCCGGCGTGATCAGCAACTCGCTGACTCCAAACGGCAATATCCTGCTTAACACCAGCTTCCTAAACTCGGCAGAGAGCGCTCCGATTGTTGGAGTTCCAACAGCGCCGGCAACTCCGGTAGCCAGTTCGATCGGCAAGGATTCCTTCGCCCTAAATTGGGTGGCCCCAGCCGACAACGGCTCGCCGATTGTTGGTTATAAAGTCGAATTTAGAAGCGCTGCCACCGCCACCTGGTCAAGCCTTTCGACGACCGAAACCTTTGCCCAAATCGCAGGCCTAGAACCATCAACCGGCTATCAGGCTCGAGTGAGCGCGGTCAATGCCGTTGGAGCATCTGCACCGAGCCCAACTATTGTTCTGACCACGCTCGGCCTACCGCCAGCAACTCCGACGGGGCTGGCAGTTTATTCAAACTGGGGCACGGGCACACAGTTCACCTGGGTTCCAGTGGCTTCAAGCGGAGTCAACCCAATCAAGGGCTACCGACTCGAGCTGCTTCGAGGCGAAACTTGGATCAATTCAACTTTTACCACTTCGCGTTGGGGTGTAATCGCTGGTTTGCAACCCCTCACCGACTACACAATGCGCCTCTTCGCGGTCAATGCCGCGGGTGATTCAGCGCCTACCGCCCCGTTTAACTTCAAAACTTCAACTGCTCCACCGGCTACTGTCACGGGTTTGGCTGTGTCTACTATCTCCGCGACCACGGCCAAGGTCAGCTGGAGCGAGGTTGCACGAGTGGTTGATTCGATTCCAATCACCTACGAGGTCACCTTTGGTAAGACCGGTTCCAACACCCTGCTTGGCACTTTCAACACCGCCGAACTAAGCCAGTCGCTAAGCGGACTGTCAGTGAAAACCTCTTACTGGGTAAAAGTGCGCGCCATTAGTTTGCAAACCAATGGCTCCCAGGCAACAGCCAGCTTCTCTACTCCTGCCAATGCGCCATCAAAGCCTTACTTCAACATGTCTGGCCGCAAGGGCGACCTATATCACCTCGAATGGGCGGTTGCATCAAGCGGTGGCGAGCCGATCACCGGCTACTTGCTTCAACGCCTCGAAGGCTCCAACTGGGTCGATGTGGCAGACCAAACCGCCACTTGGCTCGACGTGAGCATGCCTCCTCGAGCTACCTCGGTAACCTACCGCGTGTTCGCCCGAAACAGCGTTGGTCTGAGCGAGCCTTCGAGCAACTATGTTTTTGCGACGCCTGCCGACCGAGTTAGCGCTCCAGGTTCACTGGCAATCAGCAGCCAAAGCCTGACGACTATTTCGTTGAGTTGGTCAAAGCCGACCGACGATGGCGGCGCTCCTGTTCTTGGCTACCAGGTGCTCGGCAGCAGCGACAATGGCACAACCTGGCGGGCACTTGCCTCGCTTGGTGCAACCACGTTGACCTTCTCAACAGTGGCTCCACCCAAGGGCACTGCCATGCTTTACAAAGTCGCAGCTCGAAACTCATCTGGTTTCGGTCTTTACTCCGAGGTGCTAAAAGCCGAGACCCCGCTAACCGTGGCTTCAAAGCCTCTGTCGGTCTCCCTGTCGCTAGCGGCAGATAACGCGGTTAGCATCACTTGGCGCGCACCGTTCGACTTTGGTGGCACGCCAATTACCGGTTATCTAATTCAGAAACTTGATGGCGCAAACTGGGTCGATTTGGCTTCGGTTTCTTCATCTACCTTCAGCTTTGGTTCCGAGCGGCTGGCCATGGGCAAAATTATGACAATTCGCGTCATCGCTCAAAATGCCATCGGCGCATCAGAACCTACCCAGTCGCCAAACTTGTTGATGCCATATGGCAAAGCCGATTCTCCTACTGGATTGGCTGCCGACACGAATCTAACGACTCTCAGAACCACACTTACTTGGGCGCACCCGGCAGCAACTGGCGGGTCGCCAATTTCATCATTCAACGTTCAGTACAGCATCGACAATGGCAATACATGGCGCGGACTGCTGACGGCTGGGGCTACTGCAACCACCATTTCGTTTGCGGCCCCAACCAAGGGTGTGGCAACGCTTTACCGCGTGAGTGCCAACACGCTTGGTGGTGCCGGGGTGCCTAGCGCTGGCGTTTTGGTGTCGCTGGCTAAGTCGGCTCCAAGCGCACCGCAGTCGCTTTACACAAAGTTTGCCGCTGACGCGAACATAGTGCTCACTTGGAGTGCTCCCGGCGATACCGGTGGTTCACCGATCACCGCCTACCGAGTCGAAACTCTTGTTGACGGCGTGTGGCAGCCGCTGGGCGGAGACCTAGGTCGAACCATAAACATTGCCCGAGGACTACCTGGCCAAGTTCATCAGTTGCGAGTTACGGCCGTAAACGAGATTGGTGCGTCAGTGCCGAGCCTTATTGCGAAAGTTTCAATTCCGCTGGTCAAGGCCAGTGAGCCTACGGAGCTTACGGCCGACTTAACCACAAAGCCGGGTTCGGTCGTGCTTGCCTGGAAGGCTCCCAACTACCTTGGCGGCGCAACCGCAGTGACCAACTACCTGGTTGAGTACAGCGACAACAGCCTCACATGGTCTCGTACCTACGCCACTGCAGCCAGCGTTACCCTGCCTGCTCCGCCAAAAGGCGTGACACGTGCCTATCGAGTCAGCGCGAACACACTTGCGGGCGCGAGCGCTGTTTCAAACACGGTGACCGCGACGACCGCGGCGACGGTTGCCTCGGCACCCAACCTAAGTTCGGTCACTTTTGCAAGCGATGGCAGTGTTTCGGTCAAATTCAGCAAGCCCTATGACCTAGGCGGTTCACCGCTAACTTCATACGTGGTTGAAAAGCTGGTTGGCTCGGTTTGGTCCAGCGCAGCAACAGCAGATCCAAACGCCACCTCGGCAACCCTTGTGCGTGAATCGGTCGGAGTCCTATTGATTGTGCGCGTGATTGCCAAAAATGCAATCGGAAATTCACTGCCTTCGCGAACCCTGTCGCTGCAGATGCCGTTCGCTCAGGCTTCTGCCGTTCAGGGCGTAGCCATCAAGGCCATTTCCACCACTCGTGCTCAGCTCAGCTGGGCTGCACCAACCAATCTCGGCGGTGGCAGTGTTCTTCGATACAACATCGAGTACTCGGCCGACAACGGTGCGACCTGGCGCTTGTACTACACGAGTACCACCACCAGTTACTCAGTGCAGGCTCCGCCAAAGGGCGTGACCTGGCTTTACCGAGTCAGCGCGCAAACCCAGTGGGGCGCCGGCCAAGGTTCGGTCATTAGTTACCAGTGGTAACCGCATAAAAAAAGGCCCGAGATTGATTCTCGGGCCATTTTTTATTGAATGTATTTAGGCGGTAACTCCACCGATTACGGCAACTGAAAGCGCAACAATCTCGAGCGCGCCAATGGTTGGCACAACCCACTTTGGAGTGACGTCCTTCTTTTGGAAGGTGTAGGCGATGAAGAAGACGCCGGTGAGAGCAAGACCCTTGATTGCAAGAGTGGTGCCGTTCAGGCTTTCTTCTGGTTCGGCGAACGGCAGCAAGCCGGCCATGGTCAAACCGGTGATCAAGGCAAGCCACGAACCGTGAATGATTCCCGAGTTAACTTTGGCGCCGGTTTTGAAGTTTTTGGTTTCTGCTAGCACGCCGCCGAGAACGGTAGCAAAGGCGAGCAGGTGAAGAACGAGAACAATGTCGAAGGCTAGTTTCATGCCCTCAGTCTAGCCATCAGCACCGCAGCTTCAACTGCTTCGGCACCCTTGTCTTCTTTTGAGCCAGGTAGTCCAGCGCGATCGAGCGCCTGCTGTTCGGTGTTTACGGTGAGCAGACCGAAGCCAACTGGAATGCCGCTGTCAAGCTGAACGCGGTTCAAGCCGTCGGTCGCAGCCGAGCAAACGTAGTCGAAGTGCGGGGTGTCTCCCTGAATGACAACACCAAGGGCAATCACAACGTCTGCACCGGCATCGATTGCATACTGGGCGCCAAGTGGTAGTTCAAAAGCGCCAGGCACACGCCAGATTTCATACTCGCTGTTGCCGGCAGCCTTCAGAGCGCGCTCGGCACCTGCCAAAAGGCCATCGGTGATGTTGGTGTGCCAGCTAGTTACAACAATCGCAACCTGCAGATCGCTTGCATCGATTTGAAGCTTGGGCGCTCCCGCTCCACTCATTAATTCTCCCCGGGGATGATGTGCCCCATGCGGGCACGCTTGGTTTCTAGATAGCCAGCGTTTTGCTCAGCCTGGCCGACGATTACCGGAACGTAAGAATTTACGGCAATTCCGGCATCGCGCAAAAAGTCGCCCTTGGCTGGGTTGTTGGTGAGCAACTGAACGCTCTTGACGCCAAGGTCAAGCAAAATCGACACGGCTGCACCGTATTCGCGGTTCTCGGCCGGAAGACCAAGTGCCAGGTTTGCATCTACGGTGTCGTAGCCGGCCTCTTGCAGCGAGTAGGCCTTCAACTTGTTGAGCAAGCCAATGCCTCGACCCTCTTGGCCGCGAAGGTAAATCACGATGCCGCCATCTGGGTTGGCATTGATTGTGTCTAGAGCAAAGTCGAGCTGAGGGCCGCATTCACACTTGAGCGAACCAAAGGCCTCGCCAGTGATGCATTCTGAGTGCAGGCGCACTAGAACGTTCTCGCCGGTTGGGTTGCCCGAAATAATGGCCACGTGCTCGGCACTGGTCTTGGTGTCGCGGTAGCCGCGCATGCGGAACACGCCGTGGCTGGTAGGAACGTTGGTCTCTGCCTCGAAGTGAGCGCGCGCAAGACGCGGGTCTGCTGTTTCGATTGCAGGGTTGGTGTCACGGTGTTTTACAAGTTGTTCGACAGTAATCACAGGAAGCCCTTCTTTTTGACCTACAAGTAATAACTCGGGAAGCCTCATCATTGTTCCGTCTTCGCTGACCATTTCTCCGATGACGCCAACCGGAGATAGGCCGGCCAGCTTCATCAGATCAACAGCAGCCTCGGTGTGACCTGGGCGACCAAGCACACCCTGCGGATTGGCTCGCAACGGAATCATGTGGCCGGGGCGAATCAAAGACTCTGGAGTCGATAGCGGATCAGCCAAAACATTGGCGGTGTTGGCGCGGTCTTGAGCGCTAACGCCGGTGCTGAAGCGGTTTGCCGCATCCACCGAAATTGTGTAGTTGGTGCCATGCGGGTCTTTGTTGTCGTTGGTCATGGCCGGTAGATTGAGCTGGTTGGCTCGCTGGTCGTCCATCGGAACGCACAAGAAACCCGTCGTGTTGCGCACAATCCAGGCCATCCACTCTGGGCTGACTAGTTCGGCCGAGATGATGGCGTCGCCCTCGTTTTCACGATTTTCATCATCGGCAACCAGCACGGGCTTGCCTTCGCGAAGAGCAAAGATTGCGTCTTCGATGGTTGATAGCTGCATTAGATGTTCCTCGCTTCGAGCAAGCGCTCGATGTGTTTGGCCATTACGTCGGCCTCAACGTTTACTTTGTCGCCTGGCTTCTTTGACCCCAGGGTGGTGAGTGCCAGAGTTTCGGGAATCAGGCTCAAGCCGATGTGGTCTGGTCCAACCTCGTTGACGGTTAGCGAAACGCCATCAATCGTGATCGAACCCTTGAGAACCACATACTTCATCAAATCAACCGGGATGCGCACTCGCAGCCACTCCCAGTTTTCGCTTGGTTCGCGGCTGATGATTTCGCCAACCCCATCGACGTGGCCCTGCACAACGTGCCCGCCAAATCTAGTAGCCGCAGTCATTGCACGCTCGAGGTTTACCGGGTCGCCAACCTTGATTCCATCGAGCGAAGTTAGGCGCAGGGTCTCCTGCATCACATCCGCGGTGAAGGTGGTGGCATCATGCTCGACTGCGGTTAGGCAGGTGCCCGAAACTGCAATCGAGTCGCCGCGCTTTACATCCGAGACCACTAGCGGGCCCTCGATGGTCAAACGAAGTGCGTCCGGTTGAACCTCGATAGCCTTCACGCGGCCAAGTTCTTCTACGATTCCGGTGAACATTAGATGCTCCTCTGATCAAGTTGGGTTGGTGAAGCGATTCGGCTGTCGCCGGTTGCCACCGGTGCCGAGCGAATCAATAGGTCGGCGCCGAGGGGCAAGACCTCTTTGAAAATCAGGTGTTTAGCGTCGCCGATGGTGTCGATTCCCAGGTTGGTCATTGCCGTGCGTGCGCCGCCCAGCAACATTGGTGCAAGGTAGGTCAGGTATTCATCGACCAGGTCGAGCTTGATGAAGTTGCTGGCCACCTTGGCCCCGCCCTCGACCAAAACGTGACGAACGCCGCGCTCGTGCAGCGCCGAAAGCACTCCGTGAATCGAACGAGTCTTGAAGTGAATTGTCTCGGCACCATCGTTGAAAATTCGTGCATCGCCGGGCAGCTCGGTTTCGCCAATCACAACGCGAAGCGGCTGGTGCTCATAAGGGCTGCCGTCTGGGCGACGTGCGGTCAGCTCTGGGTCGTCCATCAAAACGGTTTGGGTGCCCACCAAAATGGCATCGATTTGTGAGCGGCGAAGGTGCGCATCAACACGCGATTCCGGCCCGCTGATCCACTTTGAGGTTCCGTCCTCGGCTGCGTTTCGGCCATCCAGGGTTTCGGCCCATTTAAGGGTCACAAACGGGCGACCCAACTTGGTCGAGGTTAGCCAGACGCGGTTTTGATCTTTGGCTTGAATTTCTAGGATGCCCGAAAGCGTGGCGATGCCAGCGGCATTCAGCGTTGCGCCACCGCCGGCCGCAGCTTCGCTCGGGTCACTGACCGCATAAACGACTTTGGCTACGCCGGCATTGATGAGCGCCTGCGAGCAAGGGCCGGTTCGGCCGGTGTGGTTGCAAGGCTCTAGGGTGACTACCGCGGTTAGCCCCTGCGATGATATTCCGGTTGCAGCCAGGTTTTTGAGGGCGTCGACCTCTGCGTGATCGGTGCCAGCGCCGCGGTGCCAACCCTCGGCCACGATTTGGCCCTGGTCGTCGATCAGCACGGCACCAACCTGTGGGTTGACTCCGTAGGCAGGGCCGTTTAGGGCAAGTTCGAGCGCGCGACTCATCGCGGCTTCGTACTGCTTGATTTGGTGCATCAACCCTGGCTTTCAATTTTTGGCCTTCGGGGATGCTGAAATGGTTCACATTCATCGCTCGTATTACTACGACCGCGCACGCGAACACCCAGTCGGGCCCGCCTAGATTTCTCTGGGCAAAACTCGACTCGATCAGGTTCTTCTACCATCCGGACTTTAACCGTCGGTGCTGGAATTTCACCAGCTCAACCGCCGAACCGCTCACTCTGGATGTCCAGAGCTCACTTGCCAATCAAATGGCTGATTCGTCGGGTCGCGGACTTTAACCGCCGGCTCAGATTTTCACTGACCCCGAAGAACTTTGTTACAAACTCAATCTCTATCATCCCAGACAACAGGCGTCGGGGGCAAAGTATTCCACTGGATGGAATCGCAGGGCCGCGCGGGCTACTGCCTATTTGGCGGTGACGAACCCAATGCGCTCGTAAACCGTTGCCAAGGTTTGCTCGGCAAGCTCGTTGGCCTTGTCGGCGCCGCGGGCAAGCAAGCGGTCTAGCTCGGCTGGGTCGCTCAGCAACTCTTCGGCGCGGTTGCGAATCGGTTCGATTGCGGCAACCACAACTTCGGCGAGCTCGGTCTTCAGCGCGCCATAGCCTGCGCCCTCGAAGCGAGCAACCAATGAATCGACGCCCTCACCGGTAATGGCCGAGTAGATGCCGAGCAGGTTCGAGATACCCGGCTTTTCTTCGCGATCGAAGCGAATCACGCCATCTAGGTCGGTGACTGCGCTCTTGATCTTCTTCACCACGACCGAGGTGTCATCCATGATGTTCACCAGGCCCTTTGGGTCGCCCGACTTAGACATCTTGGCTGTTGGGTTTTGAAGGTCAAAAATCTTGGCGGTTTCTTTGAGGATGACCGCTTCTGGAATCACAAAAGTTTCGCCGAATCGCGAGTTGAATCGAGTGGCCAAATCACGGGTTAGCTCGAGGTGCTGGCGCTGGTCTTCGCCGACCGGAACCACCTTTGGTTGATAGAGCAAGATGTCGGCAGCCTGCAAGACCGGGTAGGTGAATAGCCCGACCGATGCCGCATCTGCGCCGGCCTTCTGTGACTTGTCTTTGAACTGGGTCATGCGACCGGCCTCACCGAAACCGGTCAGGGTCATTAGCACCCAGGCAAGCTGTGCGTGAGCTGGAACGTGTGACTGAACAAAGAGGGCCGACTTGTTTTCGTCGATGCCAGCTGCCAAATACTGGGCGGCGGTAACGCGAGTGTTGCGGCGAAGTTCTTCTGGGTTCTGCGGAACCGTGATCGCGTGCAGGTCAACAACGCAGTAGTAGGCGTTGTAGTCATCCTGCATCTTGGTCCAGTTGACCAAAGCCCCAAGGTAGTTTCCGAGGTGCAGCGAGCCGGCAGATGGCTGCATGCCGCTTAGCAAGTTTGGCTTAGTCATGGGTCAATCCTAAAAGGTGCGATTTAGTTTGGGTTAGATCGAGTAGTTGACGACCACGGGGGAGTGGTCGGTCCAGCGGGTGTCATAGCTGGCAGCGCGCTCGACCTTGTAGTCGCTGGCACCGGCAGCCAGGGCCGGGGTTGCCAGGTGGTAGTCGATGCGCCAGCCGGCATCCGTGTCGAAGGCCTGACCGCGGAAAGACCACCAGGTGTATGGACCCGGCTGTTCTGGGTGAGCCTCGCGCCCAACGTCAACCCAACCCTGCTTCTTCATCAGGGTGTCGAAATAGGCACGCTCTTCGGGCAAGAAACCGGCGTTCTTTAGGTTGCCCTTCCAGTTCTTGATGTCTAGTTCGGTGTGACCAACGTTTAGGTCGCCGACAACAACTACAAAGCCGCCAGCGGCAATCAGCTCAGCCATTCGCGACTGCATGGCCTCGAGGAACTTGTATTTTTCGACCTGCTTCGGGGTGTCAACCTCGCCCGAGTGCACGTAGGTGCTGATCACGGTCAGGGTCTTGCCGCCAACATTGAAGTCGACCTCGAGCCAACGGCCGGCAGAGTCAAACTCATCCGGGCCAAGGTTGGTTCGGTGAGCCACCGGCTCTAGCTTGCTGGCGATGGCCACGCCGGCACGACCCTTGGCGGTCGCGGCATCGTGCAAAATGTGCCATTCGCCGGTGGTGGCAAAAAGGTCAACCAGGTCTTTGGTCTCGGCACGCACCTCTTGCAGGGCAATGATGTCGGCGTTAGCCTCGGCAATCCATTCGGCCATGCCCTTTCTAAAGGCAGCGCGCACGCCATTGACATTTACCGTGACCACTTTGATTGACATGATTCAAGTTTAACCGCGCGTTTAGACTCGTTTTATGGCAGAACGCGTGTTGGTTGGTGCGGGGGTGGGCTCGGGCGTTGCCTCGGGGCCGGCTTTTGTGCATCTGCGCGCGGTCGAAGCGCTCGCCGAAATTTCTAAACCCGGTGCCCGAATCGGTTTGATTGCCATTAAAAAGGCCATGGATGCAGTTGCGCTCGAGCTCGAAAGCGTTCAAACCGCGGGTGAAGCGCTCGAGGTAATGCAAGCCCTGGCAATGATTCTGCGCGATCCGGCTCTATTTGATGCGGTCAAGTCACACCTGTCTGAGGGGCACGATGCCTCGCGCGCAATTCGAGGGGCGTTCAATCAGTTCGCTCGTCAACTCGAAGCCTTGGGCGGTTACTTTGCCGCTAGAGCCAGCGATCTTGGCTACCTTGGCAATCGCGTAATCGATGAATTGAGTGGTCGTCAGGATGGCCCAGAGTTTCCGACCGAGCCGTTCATCCTGGTCACTGAAAGCCTGTCGCCGATTGATGCCGCCAAGTTAGACCCGACTCGAGTGCTTGCCGTGATCACCGCCGAGGGCACCCCAACCTCGCACTCTTCGATCATCATTCGAGCCGCACAACTGCCGATGGTGGTCGGTGTGGTTGGCGCACCGGTGATTCGCCAGGGTCAGCAATTGCTGGTCGATGCGAGCTCTGGTCAGGTGTTTGTCGACCCGACTGCCGATCGCGAACTTCAATATGCCGCTGCGGCCAACCCGCCGACCGAGGCACTCGAGCTTGCCAAACACCCGCAAGACAACCCGCTCTCGATCAAGCTTTTTGCCAACCTCGGTTCGAGCATCGAGTCGAAGGTGGCCCTGCAATCTGGTGCCGACGGCGTTGGGCTGTTTCGCACCGAGCTGCTCTATCTAGGACGAAACGAGCCGCCTTCGTTTGGTGAACAGGTGAGCGAGTATGCCGAGTTGCTTCGCCAGTTTGGTTCGCAGAGGGTCATCGTTCGAGTTCTAGACCTTGATTTTGATAAGCCGCTGCCGTTCCTTGTTCAGGCAGGCGAGGGCACCTATGCAAACCGAGGTTTGCAGGTTTTGCTTGCCAATCCTCAGGTTCTTGAGACCCAACTTCGAGCCCTTGCCGAGGCGCGAACGATTGCTCCGATGGCCGACCTATGGGTCATGGCACCAATGGTTCTAAACGTGGATGACGCGGCAACCTTTGCTGGAATGGCACGACGGGCGGGCCTTGAACACGTCGGCATCATGGTCGAAGTTCCCGAGATTGCTCAACCAGAAACCATCGCCCAGGTGCTGCGCTACGTAGATTTTTTGAGCATCGGAACCAACGACCTCACGCACTACACATTGGGCCTCAGTCGTCAAAATGGTTTGGCCACCCTCGCAGATACTCGCAAACCAGAGGTGCTCAAGCTCATCCGTGGGGTAGTTGAAGCAGCTAAAACCGCGGGCAAACCGGTTGGTGTTTGTGGCGAGGCGGCCAGCGACCCCGATACGGCTCGTCAGCTAATCGAGATGGGTGTTGACAGCCTTTCGGCTTCGCCATCGTTGCTGCCTGGCTTGCGCCTGGATCTGCAGACCTAGAGGGTTACGCGAACGGCCGTTTTGGCAACCGCGACTTTGATTTTGGTGAGCCCGCGAAGAACTGGGCCGCCAGCGGCAGCGCCGGTGTCGAAATTGAATTGGCCACCGTGACAGTTGCAGACCAATTTGTTGCCTAGAAGTTCAGAAACCGCACAACCCTGATGGGTGCAGGTGGCATCGAATGCCCTGAAAACACCCTTTCGAGGTTGAGTGATCAAGAGCTGCTTGCCGGCAACCGAAACCTTTTTCATGCCACCGACCTTTACATCGGTGGTCTTGCAAGCGGTGTAGGTTTTAGCCGCGGCAAGAGCGCTTTCGGCGGCAGAGCCAAAGCCAATCGTGGCCAAGCCAGCAGAGACCAGCACCAATGCCTTGCGCCTGGTTAGGTCAATGTTGGTTGGAGTGTTTATGGCTTGCCTCGCAAAATAGCCTGCTTGACCTCGGCGATTGCCTTGGTTACCTCAATGCCGCGAGGGCAAGCCTCGGTGCAGTTGAAGGTGGTGCGGCAGCGCCACACGCCCTCTTTGTCGTTCAAGATGTCGATGCGCACTTCGGCGGCCTCGTCACGTGAGTCAAAGATGAAGCGGTGTGCGTTCACGATCGCAGCTGGACCAAAGTACTGACCATCGGTCCAGAAGACAGGGCAAGAGGTGGTGCAGGCAGCACAAAGAATGCACTTGGTGGTGTCTTCGAACTTTGAGTGCTGCGCCGCGCTCTGTAGACGCTCTTTTTCAGGCTTGTCGCTGGCGATCAAGAATGGCTTGATGTCGCGGTATGCCTGATAGAACGGGTTCATGTCGACCACGAGGTCCTTCTCAACGGCTAGGCCCTTGATTGGTTCTACATAGATCGGCTGAGTGATGTCTAGGTCTTTGACCAGGGTCTTGCAGGCAAGACGGTTGCGGCCGTTGATGCGCATTGCATCAGAGCCACATACGCCGTGCGCACATGAACGACGGAAGGTTAGCGAACCATCCATCTCCCACTTGATCTTGTGAAGTGCGTCTAGAACTCGGTCGGTGCCGTGAACCTGAACGTCAAAGTCTTGCCAGCGTGCCTCTTGGCCATCTTCAGGGTTGAAGCGGCGAACAAAGAGGGTGACGGTGAAAGACGGAACTGCGCCTAGTTCTTCAAATTCGGTTGCCATTAGTACTTACGCTCCATCGGCTGGTAGTTAGTAATAGTGACTGGCTTCCAGTCGATCTTGATGTTGTCGCCAGGCTTCTTTGGCTTCTTGTCGGTCAAGTAGGCCATTGAGTGAACCATGAACTTCTTGTCGTTACGAGTTTCGTAGTCTTCACGGAAGTGGCCACCGCGAGATTCGCGACGCTCACGTGAGGTGAAGGCCAAAACTTCGGCTAGGTCTAGCAAGAATCCAAGTTCGATTGCCTCGAGCAGGTCGGTGTTGAAGCGCTGACCCTTGTCTTGAACCGAGATGTTCTCGTAGCGAGCGCGAAGCTCGGCGATCTTCTCGAGTGCCTCGTTGAGAGAATCTTCCGTGCGGTAAACCTGGGCGTTCTTGTCCATGGTGTCCTGCAGCTCTTTGCGAAGCACGGCAACCTTTTCGGTGCCCTTCGAGTTGCGAACCTTCTCAATCATCGAAATGACCTCGTCGGCTGCATTTGCCGGAACCGGAACGTGCTTGGCGGTCTTTGCGTATTCGACAGCAGCGATGCCGGCACGCTTGCCGAACACGTTGATGTCGAGCAGCGAGTTGGTGCCGAGGCGGTTTGCGCCGTGAACCGAAACGCAGGCACATTCGCCAGCGGCATACAGGCCAGGAACAACGGTCTTGTTGTCGCGAAGAACCTCGGCCTGAACGTTGGTCGGAATTCCACCCATTGCATAGTGCGCGGTAGGGAAGACCGGGACCGGTTCGGTGTAAGGCTCGACGCCAAGGTAGGTGCGAGCAAACTCGGTGATGTCTGGAAGCTTCTCGTCAATGACCTCTGGTGGAAGGTGGGTTAGGTCGAGAAGAACGTAGTCCTTGTTCGGGCCAGCGCCGCGACCTTCGCGAACCTCGTTAGCCATTGCACGAGCAACCATGTCACGAGGAGCCAGGTCCTTGATGGTTGGCGCGTAGCGCTCCATGAAACGCTCACCCGATGAGTTGCGCAAAATGCCACCCTCACCACGTGCCGCTTCTGAAAGCAAAATACCGAGGCCAGCCAGGCCGGTTGGGTGGAACTGGTAGAACTCCATGTCTTCTAGTGGAAGACCCTTGCGGTAGATGATGCCAACGCCGTCACCGGTGAGGGTGTGTGCGTTTGAGGTGGTCTTGAAGATCTTGCCGAAACCACCGGTTGCAAAGATGATCGACTTGCCCTGGAAAACGTGAAGTTCTCCGGTGGCAAGTTCGTAGGCGACTACTGCAGATGGGCGCTCGACGCCGTCGACCTTGGTCATTACTAGATCTAGAACATAGAACTCGTTGTAGAACTCGATGCCGAGCTTTACGCAGTTTTGGTACAGGGTCTGCAGAATCATGTGGCCGGTGCGGTCGGCTGCATAGCAAGAACGGCGAACCGGAGCCTTGCCGTGGTCGCGGGTGTGGCCACCGAAGCGACGCTGGTCAATCTTGCCGTCTGGGGTGCGGTTGAACGGCAGACCCATGTTCTCTAGGTCGATGACGGCCTGAACCGACTCCTTAGCCAAAATCTCGGCAGCATCCTGGTCAACCAGGTAGTCGCCACCCTTGACGGTGTCGAAGGTGTGCCATTCCCAGCTGTCTTCTTCAACGTTGGCAAGAGCCGCAGCCATGCCACCCTGAGCCGCACCGGTGTGCGAACGGGTTGGGAAGAGCTTCGAGATAACCGCGGTCTTGGCGTGTGGGCCAGCCTCGATCGCCGCACGCATGCCAGCGCCACCGGCGCCAACGATGACTACGTCGTACTCGTAGTGGTGAACCTTTGGAGTTGCTTTAGACAATTTTCAGATTTCCTTAGGGCTAATTTGCCGGACAGAACGATGGAAGAAGCTCTGCGGCAGCGCCGGCAGGGCATGGATCAAAGGTGAAAACAACGAGGGTTCCAAGAATGATGAGGACCGCACAGATTGACCAGAGCGCCCAGACCAAAGTCTTGCGAATTGATTCGCGCTCGGTGTAGTCGTTCACGATGGTGCGCATTCCATTGGTTCCGTGAATCAGCGCTAGCCAAAGCATTAGTAGGTCCCAAACCTGCCAGAAAGGGTCAGACCACTTGCCGCCGACGAAAGCAAAGTCGATCGCCTTGATGCCTTCACCCAAGAAGAGGTTGGTGAAGAGGTGGCCGAAGATCAAAAAGACTAGAACCACGCCAGATGCGCGCATGTATAGCCAGCCGTATTTTTCCCAGTTGGCGGCCTTGCGGCTGCGTGGGCTGCGTGGTTGCTCGATAACGATAGACATCCCCGGCTCCTTAGATCTCAAAACCGAATACGTGTGAAAGGTGGCGAGGTGCAAAGCCGATGAAGACGATGGCGGCAATCGCGATCACGATCCAGAACATGACGTTCTGGTATTTGACGCCCTTGCGCCAGAAGTCAATCAAGATGACGCGCAAACCATTGAGCGCGTGGAACAGAATCGCGGCAACGAGCCCAAGCTCGGCTAGACCGATTAGCGGGGTCTTGTAGGTGCTGATAACCGCGTTGTACGCCTCTGGGCTAAGGCGAACCAGGGCGGTGTCGAGAACGTGAACTAGAAGGAAGAAGAAAATTGCCACTCCGGTGATGCGATGCAACACCCATGACCACATTCCAACTTTGCCTCGGTACAAGGTACCTGCTGGTTTTGACGGCACGAAAAATCCTCTCGATTCGGCTACTTCTTCGAAGACGAAAACAGGTCAAGTCTATTCCCTGTTTTCCTGACCTATCGCCCAAAAACGAACCATCGGCTAGGGTTTTTCTTGATATGAGCATTCAGCGCGAACCACTTGACCGTTTCTTCAGCATCATTCCAGCCGGAGGAATCGGTAGCCGCCTATGGCCTCTCTCGCGCGCCTCTGCGCCTAAGTTTTTGCACGACCTAACTGGTTCGGGTCAAACCCTGTTGCAAGATACCTGGGATCGACTAACTCCTATTGCCGGCAAAGACCGCATCCTGGTTGTCACCGGCAAGGTGCACAAGGCCGCTGTGCTCGAACAAATCGAAGACCTGTCGACCGAAAACCTGGTGCTTGAGCTTTCACCGAAAGACTCGACGGCGGCAATCGCGCTCGCCGCAGCAATCTTGATGCAGCGTGAACCAGATGTGATCATCGGTTCGTTCGCGGCCGACCACGTTATTAACGAGGATGCACAGTTTCGCGCCACAGTCGTTGAGGCCGTCGAAGTTGCTGCCACCGGCAAAATTGTGACCATTGGCATCGAGCCAACCGAGCCATCGGTAGGTTTCGGTTACATCAAGACCGGTGAGCCACTCGGTTTGGCCAAGGCGCCAAACGCGCGCCACGTGGTCAAGTTTGTTGAGAAGCCGAACATCGCCAAGGCTCGTCGCTATGTCGAGTCTGGCGAATACCTTTGGAACGCCGGCATGTTTATTGCCCCGGCTTCGGTTTTGCTAGAGCAGTTGGCAAAGTCAGAGCCAGAACTACACGCCTCTATTCTTGAATTGGCTGCCGCCTGGGACACCGATGGTCGCAAGGCCGCGTTCGAGAAGATCTGGCCAAAGCTAAAGAAGGTAGCGATCGACTACTCGGTTGCCGAACCTGCTGCTGCTGCCGGCCTTGTTGCCGTGGTGCCAGCAAACTTCACCTGGCACGATGTTGGCGACTTTGCCGCCATCGCCGAGCTTCAGTCTCAGGGCCGTCGCGGCAACCTTGCGGTGCTTGGCAATGCCAAGGTCCTGGCCGATTCATCAAGCGGCATTTTGGTGAGCGACACCGATCGCCTGATTGCCTTGATTGGCGTCGAAGACATCATCGTTGTTGATACCCCGGATGCGCTTTTGGTCACCACCAAGGAGCACGCGCAGCGAGTCAAGAGCCTGGTTGACGCACTGAAGGCGACCGGCCACTCAGACGTTTTGTAGGGCTAACCGCCTCAAAAATAAAACGCTTCTGTAACGACTGGGTTAATAATTTCCTCTAAACCCGCATCTGCCGTTTTTGGTTTGTTTTGGAGGTCTAGGCTGAAGGTGCAAACCGATTGGTGAAATCCACCGGTCGTTTTTCAGGAGGAAACAAGTGAAGATTTCACACACCGCTCTTAAGGGCCTTGCACTTGCTGCCGCAGCAAGCATCGCTCTAGCAGGTTGCGCCGCTGCACCTGCCGAGCCAACCGCAACACCAGTCGACTACAAGGCCTGCATGGTTTCAGACTCTGGAGGCTTCAACGACGCTTCATTCAACCAGGAGGCCTACGCAGGTCTTCAGGAAGCCAAGGCAAGCCTTGGCGTTCAGACCGCAGAGGTCGAGTCTCCAAACACCGCGACTCAGACCGACTACACCTCAGCCGTTGACTCAATGGTTGCCGAGGGTTGTAACTTGATCATCAACGTTGGCTTCGCTCTTGCAGCAGCTACCCGCGATGCAGCCAAGGCAAACCCAACCGTCAACTTCGCATTGATCGACTCAGCTCTTTCAAACGATGACTTCTCACCTTTGTCTCTAGACAACGTGAAGCCAATCCAGTACGACACCGCTGAAGCAGCATTCCTTGCTGGTTACCTAGCGGCAGCTACCTCGAAGACCGGCAAGGTTGCTACCTACGGTGGCATGCTGTTCCCTTCAGTAACCATCTTCATGGATGGCTTCAAGCAGGGTGTTGAGCACTACAACACCGCTAAGGGCAAGAACGTTAAGGTTCTTGGCGCAGATGGCACCGACAGCTCGAAGTGGGCTGCAACCGGTGACTTCAACGACCAGGCAAAGGGTAAGACCCTCACCGAGCAGTTCTTCTCACAGGGTGCAGACATCGTTCTACCTGTAGCTGGTCCAGTAGGTATCGGTTCAGGCCAGGCAACCCTAGGCAAGAAGGGCACCCTAGTTATCGGTGTTGACTCTGACTGGTACGGTCTAGCAACTCACGCCGAATACAAGGCAAACATCTTGACCTCAATCGAGAAGAAGATGGCTAAGGCTGTTCTAGAGATCATCAAGTCGGGCGTTGACGGTGCATTCACCGGTGGCGACGCAAACCAGTACGTTGGCACCCTTGCCAACGGTGGTGTGAAGATCTCGGCTCAGCACGACGTTGTCTACCCATCTGGCATCCAGGCAGAGCTTGACGCTCTTCAGGCTGACATCGTGGCAGGCAAGATCGTAGTTAGCTCGATCTACAAGAAGTAATCGCCTAAACGGCGGTCGGGGGTTGTGGTTCGCCACAGCCCCCGATTTACTTTTTGGCATGTTGAATTGCTCCGCTCAGGCGGGGTTAGACTGAATTTTGAGCCCACAAAATGGGTGCATAAACGAACGGGAACGGCAATGAAGCTAGAACTCCGGGGCATCACAAAGCGCTTCGGCGCGATGACCGCTAACGACAACGTGAACCTAGTTGCCGAAGGTGGGCAAATCCACTGCTTGCTCGGCGAAAATGGCGCTGGCAAGTCGACTCTCATGAACGTCTTGTATGGCCTGTACCAGGCCGACGGCGGCGAAATTCTTCTAGACGACAAGGTCGTCAAATTTTCTGGCCCGGGCGATGCAATGGCCGCGGGCATCGGCATGGTGCACCAGCACTTTATGCTCATCCCAGTTTTCACAGTTGCCGAGAACGTGATTCTCGGTCACGAGCCAACCAAGTTCGGCGGCATTCTCGACCTTGAGTCGGCGCGTGCCAAGGTGCGCGAAGTTTCGGCTCGGTTTGGTTTTGAAATCGACCCAGATGCGATCGTGGGCGATCTGCCGGTTGGTGTTCAGCAGCGCGTCGAAATCATCAAGGCCCTGATTGGCGATGCCAAGGTGCTGATCTTTGATGAACCAACGGCAGTTTTGACCCCGCAAGAAACCGACGAGCTGATGGAAATCATGAAGCAGCTTCGGGCTGCCGGAACTGCCATCGTTTTCATCACCCACAAGCTTCGCGAGGTCAAAGAGGTGGCCGACAAGATCACCGTGATTCGCCTCGGCAAAATCGTTGGCGAAGCTGACCCCGGCTCAACCGCCAACGAGCTGGCCTCGATGATGGTTGGCCGTGCGGTTGACCTAGACGTAGAAAAATCACCTGCCAAGCCCGGCGAAGCCACCTTCAAGGTAACTGGCTTGAGCGCCTGGAACCACGCCGGCACCAAGGTGCTCGACGACATCAATCTCGAAATTCACCAGGGCGAGATTTTGGTCATCGCCGGAGTGCAGGGCAACGGGCAGACCGAGCTCACCGAAGCAATCATCGGCATGCACGGCAAGACCCACGGTTCGATCGAGCTAAACGGCCAACAGCTGATCGGCAAGAACGTGAAACAGGTTCTTGACCTGGGCGTTGGCTTTGTTCCCGAAGACCGAACCGAAGACGGCCTGGTTGCCGAGTTCACCATCGCCGAAAACCTGATGCTCGACCGCAGCGACCGCAAGCCGTTTGCCAAGGGAATCAGCCTTCAGCTCGAGGTGCTCAAAAAGTTTGCCGAAGAAAAGCTTAAGCAGTTCGACATCCGCGCTCAGGGCATTACCTCGAAGGCCTCCGAGCTCTCCGGCGGAAACCAGCAGAAGGTTGTTCTCGCCCGCGAGCTATCTCGAGAGCTGAGTCTCTTCGTTGCATCCCAGCCGACCCGCGGTCTGGATGTCGGTTCGATTGAGTTTGTGCACGAGCAGATCGTGGCCACGCGCGACCGCGGCATCCCGGTTTTGATTGTTGCCACCGAACTCGACGAGGCAACCCAGCTTGGCGACCGGATTGCGGTCATGTATCGAGGAAAAATCGTGGGAATCGTGCCTTCGGAAACCCCGCGTTCGGTTCTAGGTCAGATGATGGCGGGTATCAGCGCATGAACAAGGTAATGAAAGAGATCTTCTCGGCGAGCACGCTAAACACGGTTCTTGCCGTGGTTGCCTCGTTCGTCTTTGGCGGCGTTCTGATTGCCTTTGCCAACGAGAACGTGCAGGTCGCTGCCGGGTATTTGTTTGCTAGGCCGGCCGACTTCTTCTTGGCCATCTGGAACGCGGTCTTCGGCGCCTATGACGCGCTGTTCCGCGGTTCGGTCTTCAACTACAAGCTCGACGGCATAGTTGCAATGGTCAAACCGATCACCGAAACTCTGGCCTACGCGACCCCAATCACGCTCTCTGGTTTGGGTCTGGCTGTTGCTTTCCGTTCGGGCCTTTTCAACATCGGTGCCCCCGGTCAAATAATGTTTGGCGCCATGTTTGCGGGTTGGGTTGGCATCAACCTCGACCTTCCGTTCTACATTCACTTTCCAGTCGCGGTTGTTGCGGGTGTAATCGGTGGTGCACTGTTTGGTGCGCTGGTTGGTTTTCTAAGGGCCGCCACCGGTGCAAACGAAGTCATCGTCACGATCATGTTCAACTACATCGCGGCGCTTTTGCTCGGATGGCTGCTAAAGACTCCGATTCTTCAGGCGCCCGGTGCGGTAAATCCAATTTCGGCTGCGGTAAATGACTCGGCCAAATACCCGTTCATCTTTGGTGACCAATTCAGAGTTCACGCAGGCTTTATTGCCATGTTGCTCGCCGTGGTTGCCGTTTGGTGGTTGCTAAACCGCTCATCAATCGGTTTTCAGTTCAGAGCGCTTGGTCACAACCCAAACGCTGCCAAAACTGCGGGCATCAACATCGGCCTGACCTTTGTTTTGGTGATGGCGGTTTCGGGCGCCCTTTCGGGTCTTGCCGGAACCACCCAGATTCTGGGCACCGAAAAGTTTTTGACCACCGGTGTTGCCGCCAGCTACGGCTTCGATGCAATCACCGTTGCGCTGCTTGGCCGCAATAACCCGTGGGGCGTTTTGGTCGCCGGCATCTTGTTCGGTGGTCTTCGCGCCGGTGCCGTAACCATGCAGGCCAGCCAGGGTGTGCCAATCGACATCGTGCTGGTCGTTCAGTCAATGATCGTGCTGTTCATCGCTGCACCACCGTTGGTGCGTGCCATGTTCAGACTCAAAGACAAGAAGGGAGGTGCCAAGTGAAACAGTCAAAGCGCACCCCGCTAGTGCTAGCCGTTCTTTCCTTCGTTGGCCTGTGGCTTTGGTTCTCGGCACCAACCGAAATCACCATGATTCAAACCACAACCGACACCGACATCATCGCTTTGCCTAGCTTTGGCATCGCCGCTTCGCTAATTGCTGCCATTGCCTACTTCGTGATGCTGGCGGCAACCGCGGTTTCGGGCTGGTGGGTCTTCAAGCTCAACCACAAGACCCCGCGCTGGGCGGTTTTGACCTACGGTCTAGCTCTGGTGCTGACCATCCTGGTGGTTCTGTTTGCCGGCAAAACCATGCCGATAACGTCGCTGCTTCAAGGTTCGCTGTCGCTTGCCGTACCGCTAATCTTCGGCTCACTTGCCGGTGTTTTAAGCGAGCGCGTTGGCATTGTGAACATCGCAATCGACTCGCAGCTGCTTGCCGGTGCATTTGTTTCGGCATTCGTCGCGTCGATCTCTGACAACCTGTATGCCGGTTTGCTCGGTGCAATCATTGCGGGTGCGCTGGTTTCTTGGGTGCTTGCGGTGTTCAGCATCAAATACATCGTCGACCAGATCATCGTTGGTGTCGTTCTGAACGTATTGATCGTTGGTCTCACCAACTTCTTGTTCTCGACGCTGTTGGCCGACAACATCGCCGCCTTCAACCAACCACCAAGATTTGAAAAAATCCTGGTGCCGCTGCTTGGTCAGATTCCGGTGATTGGTCCGGTTCTGTTCAACCAGACCCTGATCGTCTACCTCATGTATCTAGCCGTCGCCGGTGTCTTCGTTGCACTATTCAAGACTCGTTGGGGGCTTCGCGTTCGTGCCGTTGGTGAATACCCGAAGGCCGCCGACACGGTCGGCATCAAGGTTTTCCAGACCCGCTACATCTCGGTCATGATCGGTGGTGCACTGGCAGGTTTGGGCGGTTCGTTCTTTACCCTCGGTCAGGTCGGCGCCTTCGGCAAAGAAATGACCAACGGTGCCGGCTACATCGCCCTCGCCGCGCTCATCTTTGGTCGCTGGAACCCGATCTATGCCGCATTCGCAGCCCTGCTATTTGGCTTCGCGCAGAACCTGCAATACGGCCTAGCCATCATCGGCTCCGACGTTCCTAGCGAGTTCTTGCTCATGCTTCCATACGCGCTCACCGTGGTTGCGGTCGCCGGTTTGGTCGGCAAGGTCACCGGTCCGGCAGCCGCCGGCAAGGCCTACATCAAGAGTTAGGTGCATCATGTCTGAAATCAACTGGGATGCCCTTCGGGCTGCCGCCAAGTCGGCTATGCAGCGAGCCTATGTGCCGTATTCAAAGTTCAAGGTCGGTGCCGCGGCACAGACCGAAGACGGTCGAATCGTGTCTGGCTGCAACATCGAAAACGCTTCGTATGGCCTGACCCTTTGCGCCGAATGCTCGCTGCTGAGTGACCTGTTTATGCAGGGCAGTGACGGCGCTCAGGGTGCCGCTGGAAATCGCTTGGTTGCATTCACCTGCGTCGATGGCCACGGCAACATTTTGATGCCCTGTGGTCGCTGCCGCCAGCTGTTGTTCGAGCACTCGGCACCTGGAATGGTTCTCGAAACCGTCTCTGGCATGCGAACCATTGAGCAAGTAATTCCGGATGCCTTTGGGCCTAGAGATCTCGAAGAGAGAAAATAATGGCGCAATTCGCAGCCCCCGAACTAATCATCGCCAAGCGCGAAAAGGGCGAACTCTCGACCGATCAGATCAACTGGTTGATCGCCAACTACACCTCGGGCGTGGTTGCCGATGAGCAGATGTCGGCGATGGCGATGGCGATCTTGCTAAACGGCATGAACCGTCGCGAAATCAAAGACCTGACCATGGCCATGATTGCCTCTGGCGAGCGGTTGAATTACGACGACCTTGCTTGGCCAACCGCCGACAAGCACTCAACCGGTGGCGTTGGCGACAAAATCACCCTGCCACTCGCGCCTTTGGTCGCGGTGTTTGGCGTTGCCGTGCCTCAGCTTTCGGGCCGCGGCCTTGGTCACACCGGTGGCACGCTCGACAAGCTCGAGTCAATCAAGGGCTGGCGCGCGTCGATCAGTAACGAAGAGTTTCACCGACAGCTAGCCGAGGTTGGCGCCGTGATCTGTGCTGCCGGCTCAGGCCTGGCTCCGGCCGACCGCAAGCTCTATTCGCTGCGCGATGTGACCGGCACGGTGGAGGCAATTCCGCTAATCGCCAGCTCAATCATGTCGAAAAAAATCGCCGAGGGTACCAAGTCTTTGGTTCTCGACGTCAAGGTTGGCTCTGGCGCGTTTATGAAGAACATCGACCGCGCCCGTGAGTTGGCAACCGTGATGGTTCAGCTAGGTCAAGACGCTGGCGTGAACACCTCGGCCCTGCTGACCGACATGTCGACCCCCTTGGGCCTAAAGATTGGCAATGCACTCGAGGTCGAAGAGTCGGTAGAGGTTTTGGCTGGCGGCGGGCCAGCCGACGTAGTTGAACTAACCGTTGCTCTGGCAACCGAAATGCTTCGCCTTGCCGGCAAAACCGACCTGGATGTTGCCGCGGCACTCAAAGATGGTCGCGCGATGGACAAGTGGCGCCAGATGATTTCGGCTCAAGGGGGAGACCCGGATGCGGCTCTGCCGACTGCCAAAGAGAGTCACGTGGTTACCGCTCAGGCGGATGGTTATCTGAGTGAGCTGGACGCGCTTGCGCTCGGCACTGCATCTTGGCGCTTGGGCGCAGGTCGAGCCCGCAAAGAAGACGCGGTGCAGTTTGGTGCGGGCATCACGCTTCACGCACAGCTTGGCGACAAGGTGACCGCTGGGCAACCTCTGTTAACCTTGTTCACAGATGAATCCGAGCGTTTCGATCGAGCTCTAGAGGCCATCGATGGGCACATCCAGGTGAGTAAAGAAGCTCAGCCGGCTCGCAAAATTATTCTTGACCGCATCGACGGCTAAAGCGCAACACAACCTGAAAGGCACCACCCATGGCTAACTTCGACATTCGTTCGCTGCCAAAGATTTCGCTGCATGACCACCTCGATGGTGGCCTTCGCCCGCAGACTATCATCGAACTGGCCGCCGAAATCGGCTATGAGCTGCCGGCGGATAACGCCAAAGACCTAAAGCGTTGGTTCGAAAAGTCGGCCGACTCGGGCAACCTGGTCGACTACCTAAAGACCTTCGATGTCACCACCGCCGTGATGCAAACCCGTGAAGGCCTAACCCGCGTTGCTCGTGAGTTTGTGCTCGACCTGGCCAACGACGGCGTAATTTATGGCGAGATTCGTTGGGCGCCAGAGCAGCACCTGACCAAGGGTCTGACCCTCGACGAAACCGTTGAGGCCGTTCAAGATGGCCTCGAGCAGGGCATCGAAATCGTTGAGGCTCAGGGCGGTTTTATTCGCACCGGTCAGTTGGTAACGGCAATGCGTCACGCCGACCGCGCTCTCGAAATCGCCGAGCTAGCCGTGCGTCACCGCAACGATGGCGTGGTTGGTTTCGACATCGCCGGTGCCGAAAAGGGCTTCTTGCCAAACCGTCACAAGTTGGCCTTTGACTACCTGGCATCAGAGTTGTTCCCGGTCACCGTTCACGCGGGCGAGGCCGACGGCATTGAAAGCATCAAGGATGCAATCGTTTCTGGCCGCGCTCTTCGCCTTGGCCACGGTGTTCGCCTGATCGAAGACATCATGTTTAGCCGCAGCGAGGGCGAAACCGACGTTGTGGTGCTTGGCCCGGTTGCCGAATGGGTTCACGACCGTGGCATCGCGCTAGAGACCTCACCGTCATCGAACCTTCAGACTGGCGCTATCTCGATGCTCGGCGACAAAATGACCGACCACCCGATCGACGTTCTTTACGACCTTGGATTCAAGGTGACCGTGAACACCGACAACCGCTTGATGAGCGGCACCTCGCTCACTCGTGAACTTGAGCTCTTGGTTGATGCCTTCGGCTACAACCTTGGTGACCTTGAGTTGTTCCAGATCAATGCGGCCGAGGCGGCTTTCCAGGCAATCGAAGACCGCGAAGAGCTAATCGAAATGATCACCGAAGGTTTCGACCAAGCCGGTCGCTAACCAGGTTGCTATGAGGTTCGAAGCGCTGGCAGATGCCTTCTCGGCCGATTCAATTCGGGTGGGCGCAATTGCGCTTGACCGAGAGCATGCAATCGAGATGGCCGGCGATCTGCTGGTTGCCAGCGGTCGAACCACACCCGACTACACCAAGCAGATGATCGACGCTCTGGTCGAGCACGGTCCGTACATGGTTATCGCTCCGGGAATCGCGCTGGTGCACGGTCGACCATCCGAGGCAGTTTTAGAAACGGGTCTATCTTTGGTCACTTTGGCGCAGCCCGTGATGTTTGGCAATCAGGCAAACGACCCGGTGCGTTTGGTTATCGGGCTATGCGCCTTCGATCACAGCTCGCACCTCGGGCTCATGCAAGAGCTGGCCACATTTTTGATGGGTGACGGTTATGTGAATTCGCTGTTAAATGCAGTGGATTCCGAACAGATTCGGGAACTCTTCTAGGTTCGCCTGCGACAATAAAAGCATGAAGATTATTGCCGTGTGTGGGATGGGCATCGGTACGTCTGTTTTATTGAAGATGAACGCCGAGAAGGTTTTGCGTCAGCTAGAACTAGACGCCACCGTTGAGGCCACCAGTGTTGACATCGCTCGTGCATCACGCGACGCGCAAATCATTTTGACCACACCAGACTTGGTGCCTCAGCTTCAGGGTTTGCCTTCAGAAATCATCGCCATCGAGCACTTCTTTGACCTCGAAGAGATCACCGAAAAGCTCTCGAAGAGCTTGCTCTAAGACAAAAACTCGCGCATTGCCGCCTCTAGCGAGGCTAGTGCCGCCTTGGCCGCCTCGGCCGAATCACCTATCGCCTGCAAGTAGCATTTGAGCTTTGGCTCGGTGCCCGATGGGCGCACAATCACGCGTCGGCCGTCGGCCAACTCAAAACGCACGCCGTCAGTCGGAGCCAAATTGGCGCTGCCGGTGGCTAGATCGGTGAAGGCCGCATCCGTGCCATCAATCGTCTCGGGAGTTTGCTGACGAAGCTTGGCCATCAAACCCGAAATGATGCTCAGGTCGGTTACGCGAATCGAAATCTGGCCGGTCGCGTAGTGGCCATAACGAGCCCCAAGTTCGGCCAGGTGGTCGGTTAGCGTTTGACCGGTTTTGGCAAGTCGGGTGGCTAGGTCGGCGATTATCAGCGCAGCCGAAATTCCATCTTTGTCGGGCGTGTGGGCTGCATCAACGCAATAGCCAAGTGCCTCTTCATAGCCAAAAATCAGGTTCGGCACCTTTGAAATCCACTTGAACCCGGTCAGAGTTTCGCGATACTCGAGGCCGTAGTGTTTTGCCACTGCGCCAAGAGCCGAGGATGACACGATTGAGCAGGCCAGTGCTCCGGTTTTGCCCTCGGCAACCGCCCGTCGTGCCATTTCATCGCCGAGAATCAAACCAATTTCGTCACCGGTCAAGCGGCGCCATTTTTCGGTCGCCGAATCATCGCGCACACCAACGGCAAGGCGGTCGGCATCGGGGTCGTTGGCGATGATCAGGTCTGCGCCAACCTCACGTGCCTTGGCAAAGCTCAGGTCCATGGCGCCCGGCTCTTCGGGGTTCGGAAAACTGACAGTGGGAAAATTGCCATCTGGCAACAGCTGCTCTGTGACAGTGATTGGGGCGGCTAAGCCAACCGCCTTGAACAGCGGGTCGATGATGTGCCAACCAACGCCGTGCATTGCGGTGTAAACAATCTTTAGGTCGCGGCTGGCTGTGATTTCGCCGGTTAGCCCGGCGGTCTCGGCAACATAGGCCTGTCGCAGTTCGTCGCCAACGATCTCGATGTTGGCGCCCTTGCGAATCGAATCGAAGGTTTTGCTGGCGGCCACTTCGGCGATCGCCGCAGCGATGGCTTTGTCGGTAGGCGAAATAATTTGCGAGCCACCGTTTGAACCACCCAGATAAACCTTGTAGCCGTTGTCGCGTGGTGGGTTGTGGCTGGCGGTAACCATCACGGCCGCCGAGGTGTTCAGGTGTTTGCCGGCGAAAGCCAAGACCGGGGTCGGCACAACTCCGTCGAAAAGCAGCGCACGGATGCCCGCACCCGCAAAGATCGCTGCAGAGTCACGCGCGAACACCGCCGAATTGATGCGGCCATCAAAACCGACCACGATGCTCGGGGTTTCGCCCGCCGGTGTGTTTTCGAGAACAAACTTGGCAAGTCCTGCGGCTGCCTGAGCAACCAAGACTCGGTTCATGCGGTTTGGTCCGGCACCCAGTTCGCCACGTAAACCCGCGGTGCCAAAATCTAGTCTCGAGTCAAAGCGCGAGGCCAGCCCGGCGACATCCCGGTTGTCAATCAGGCGCCCAAGTTCATCTCGGGTTTCTGGGTCTGGGTCTTGATCGGCCCAGGCGCTTGCCGCGGCAATCAGGTCAGCTAGATTCTCAGACATTCGAGCGCCTAAAGCTTGGTGACAATCTCGGCCAGCAAGGCACTGATGCGCGCCTCGGCGTCGCGACCCGCCTCGAGCACTTCGGCATGGCTCAGCGGAGTCTTTTGAATGCCGGCAGCCAAGTTAGTGATCAGCGATAGACCTAAGATTTCCATGCCCGTTTGACGAGCTGCAATGGCCTCGAGCGCTGTTGACATGCCAACGATGTGACCACCGATGTGCTTTGCCATCTGAACCTCGGCCGGGGTTTCATAGTGCGGGCCGCGGAACTGGCAGTACACACCCTCATCGAGGCTCGCATCAACGGTTTGAGCGAGGTCGCGAAGACGTTTCGAATAAAGATCGGTTAGGTCGATGAAGGTTGCGCCCTCGAGCGGGCTGTCGGCGGTCAGGTTGATGTGGTCGCTGATCAGCACCGGGGTGCCCGGCTTCCAGGTCTCTTTGATGCCGCCCGCACCATTGGTCAGAATCATGGTCTTGGCACCGGTCGCTGCTGCGGTTCGCACTCCGTGAACCACTCGGCGAACTCCGTGACCTTCGTAATAGTGGGTGCGAGCACCGAGCACCAGGGCAAACTTGCCGTTTGGCAGTTTGATAGATCGGATGCTTGCCACGTGTCCCTGAACCGCCGGAGCCGAGAAGCCCGGGATCTCAACAGCGGGAATCGAAGACACGGTTTCACCGATCAAATCGGCTGCCTTTGCCCAGCCAGAGCCGAGGGTTAGAGCGATATCGTGCTTGGCGACACCAGAGAGTTCGGCAATTTTGGCAGCCGCTTCGGCTGCTACATCGAAAGGGTTCGTCGTTGAATTTTCGAGCGGGTTATTCATGTTTTGAGTCTACGACTTGGTCGAATAGGGCAGCGCCTGCTGGCAGAATAAAAGGGTGAACAACGCAGAAAAAATCCCAGGCAAAAAACCGCACCACATCGTGATCATTGGCGGTGGCCCTGGTGGCTATGAGGCGGCACTCGCCGGCGTGCAGCTTGGCGCCGAGGTAACCCTCATCGAGCGCAACGGCATCGGTGGCGCAGCCGTGCTGACCGACGTTGTTCCATCTAAGACTTTGATCGCAACCGCCGAGGCCGCCCAGCGCGTTGAAAACGCCAGCGCACTAGGCGTGAAGTTCTCGTTTGCCGGTCAGATCGTTAAGCCAAAGGTCGAAATCGACCTGGCCTCGGTGAACCGTCGTTTGCTCGACCTGGCGGAATCTCAGTCGGCAGACATGCTCGAAACTTTGATGAACGCCGGCGTGCGAGTCATCAACGGCACCGCTCGGCTCGATGGAAACCACCACGTGGTTGTCGATGCAATCGAAGACGGCAAGTCAGAGCGCATGGAGGCTAAAACCATCATCGTTGCGGTTGGCGCCCACCCTCGCGAGCTGCCAGATGCCAAGCCAGACGGAGAGCGAATCTTCACTTGGACCCAGCTTTATAACCTGACCGAACTGCCAGAACACATGATCGTGATCGGTTCTGGTGTCACCGGCGCCGAGTTCGCTTCGGCCTACAACGCGCTCGGCAGCAAGGTTTCGCTTATCTCAAGCCGCGACCAGGTTTTGCCAGGCAACGACTCAGATGCAGCGGACCTAATCGAGCGTGTGTTCCGTCGCAACGGCGTAAACATCTACAGCAAGAACCGCGCCGACAAGGTGGTCAACACCGGCGATGGCGTCGAGGTTACCCTTGCCGACGGTTCGGTCATCAAGGGCAGCCACTGCCTGATGGCCGTTGGCGCTATTCCAAACACCGCTGGCCTTGGCCTCGAAGAAGCGGGCGTGATTTTGACCGAGTCTGGCCACGTAGAGGTTAACAAGGTTGCCCGAACCTCACGCGCCAACGTGTATGCCGTCGGCGACTGCACCAACTTCTTGCCGCTTGCCTCGGTTAGCGCAATGCAGGGTCGCACCGCGGTGTTTCACACCATGGGCGACGTTGCCGCCCCGACCGAGCTTCGCAATGTTGCCTCGAACGTTTTCACGACCCCCGAGATTGCCTCGGTCGGTTGGATGGAAAAAGACATCGCTGCCGGTCTTGTCAACGGTCGAGTCGAGAAGATCGAGCTGCACACCAACCCTCGGGCCAAGATGCTCGGCATCGAAGACGGTTTCATCAAGGTGATTTGTTCAACCGGCGGAACCGTTATCGGTGGTGTGATTGCGGCACCTCGCGCATCAGACCTGATCTATTCGATCGCCGTTGCCATCGAGAACCGTCTCACGGTCGACGAATTGGCTCGCACCTTCACCGTCTACCCGTCGCTAACCGGCTCAATCAGCGATGCGGCCCGCGCGCTACACACGCCGAGCGTCTAAAGTCTTAGTCTTCGAGCTCGATCAGCACGGTTCCGGCAGGAACGGTTGAACCGACCTCGGCCGTGATCGACTTGATTTTGCCTGCCTTGTGGGCGTTCATCGGCTGCTCCATCTTCATGGCCTCAAGAACAACAACTAGGTCGCCCTCTTGAACGCTGTCGCCAACGGCAACCGCAATCTTGACCACGGTTGACTGCATCGGTGCCTTGATCGAGTTGCCGGTTGCGGCAACGGTCGAACCACCGGCGCTGTGTGCCTTGCGGCGCGGCGCGTGACCGGCGGTTGCAGCCGAGGTGCCGGTGCCGGCAGCTAGCAGGCGTTTAGGCAGTGAAACCTCAACGCGCTTTCCGCCAACCTCGACCACAACGTTGTTGCGCTCGGCTGGCTCTGCTGCTGGCTCGGCAACGCCGCTCCAGGCTGGAATGTCGTTGTGCCACTCGGTTTCGATCCAGCGGGTGTAGATGCCGAACTTGTTGGCAGCGGCATCGCCGATGAAGGCTGGGTCGTTCACGATCTTGCGGTGGAAAGGAAGAACTGTCGGAAGACCGGCAACTTCCATCTCATCCAGGGCACGACGCGAGCGAGCAAGAGCCTCTTCGCGGGTTGCGCCGGTGACGATGAGCTTTGCGACCATCGAGTCGAACGAGCCAGAGATCACGTCGCCAGACTCAACACCGGTGTCAACGCGAACGCCAGGGCCAGAAGGTGCCTTGAATAAGTGAACCGGGCCAGGTGCAGGCATAAAGTTGCGGCCGGCGTCTTCGCCGTTGATGCGGAACTCGAACGAGTGACCCTTGATCACTGGGTCGGCATAGTCAAGAACGCCGCCCTCGGCCAAACGGAACTGCTCGCGAACTAGGTCGATGCCGGTTACCTCTTCAGAAACCGGGTGCTCAACCTGAAGTCGGGTGTTGACCTCGAGGAACGAAATGGTGCCATCCTGGGCCACTAGGAACTCACAGGTGCCGGCGCCCTGATAGCCGACCTCTTTGAGGATTGCCTTTGATGACTCGTAAAGTCGACGAACCTGGTCTTCGGTTAGGAAAGGAGCCGGAGCTTCTTCGACCAACTTCTGGTGGCGTCGCTGAAGTGAGCAGTCGCGAGTAGAAACCACGACTACGTTGCCGTAGGCGTCGGCAAGACACTGGGTCTCAACGTGACGAGGCTTTTCTAGGTATTTCTCGACGAAGCATTCGCCGCGACCGAAGGCTGCGATTGCCTCGCGGGTTGCTGACTCGAAAAGCTCGGCGACTTCTTCGGCCTTGTAGGCCACCTTGATGCCACGGCCACCGCCACCGAAAGCTGCCTTGATGGCAACCGGCAGGCCGTGAACCGCAACGAAATCTAGAACCTCTTGTGCGCCCGAAACCGGGTCAAGGGTTCCCGGAGCTAGGGGAGCGCCGGCCTTTTCGGCGACGTGGCGAGCAGAAACCTTGTCGCCAAGCTGCTCGATGGCCTTCGGCGATGGGCCGATCCAAATCAAACCTGCGTCGATAACCTGACGAGCGAAATCGGCGTTCTCGGCCAAGAAGCCATAGCCAGGGTGAACCGCGTCGGCGCCCGAACGCTTGGCAACTGACAAAATCTTTTCGATGACCAGATAGGTCTCTGGGCCGGTGGTGCCGTGCAGGGCATAGGCCTCATCGGCAAGCTTCACGTGCATAGCATCGCGGTCTTGGTCTGCATAGACGGCAACCGAGAGAATTCCGGCATCCTTGGCGGCGCGTGCAATTCGCACCGCGATTTCGCCTCGGTTGGCAATCAGAACTTTGGTGATCTTCTTCTGTGACGTCATAACACCCAAGCCTATTGACAAAAACAGGCTATTTATTGGCGTGAAATCACAAAAAAATCACGAAATGGCTGTTAAAGGTTCCAAAGGTCGGTGTATTCGACGCCGAGTGAAAGCACCAGTTCGCGAAGGGTCGGCAGCGAAAGGCCGATCACGGTGTGGGCATCGCCTTCGATTGAGCGCAGGAATGCGCCGCCGAGGCCGTCGATGGTGAACGCGCCGGCAACCTTGAGCGGTTCGCCGGTGGCAACATACGCGTCGATTTCACGATCTGAAATGTTGGCAAAATTCACGATGCTCGATGACACCTTGCCGGTGGCCGGTGGAGTGACACCAGGGCGTGGGTCGCGGTTGTCGATCACCCAGTGGCCCGAATAGAGTGTGCCGCTGCGACCGCGCATTGCCAACCAGCGCTCGCGAGCGACCTCTGGCTCATGCGGTTTGCCTAGTGCCTCGCCGTCGAACTCGAGCGACGAATCGCAACCGATGATGATCGCCCCGCGGGCATGGGGGTGGTCAATAACCGCCTCGGCCTTAGCCTTTGCCAGGATGTGAACCATGTCGGCGGTGTTTGCAATTAGGCCAGCGGTCGCGGCTCGATCGGCAACCAGGTCTTCGTCAACACCCGGCGCGATTGTGACCGGTTCGATGCCGCCAGAGCGAAGCAGGGTTAGGCGGGCCGGTGAGGTTGAGGCAAGCACGAGAGTGGTCATGAGCCCAGTTTGCCAGAGCCGGCACAGGGTAATCTTGCTAGGTGAGTAAAACTACGAACTGGGTCGGCCAGAATCTTGTCTTGAACATCGAAAAAGTCGCGCACGGTGGCATCTTTGTTGCCCGTCACGACGGTCGCGTAGTTTTCGTATCGCACGTGTTGCCAGGAGAGAAGGTCAAGGCCGTTGTCTATGAAGACCGCGGCGGCTCGTTCTGCCGTGCCGAACCAACCGAAATTCTTGAGGCTTCTGAAGACCGCGTTCCACAGGTATGGAAGCAGGCCGGCGTTGGCGGTGCCGGTGGCGCCGAGTTCGGTCACATCAAACTTGCTCGTCAGCGTGAACTAAAGGCCGACGTTCTCGAAGAGGCACTAGACCGCATGGCTGGCATCAAGCTTCGCCCTATCGTAGAGGCAGCCCCTGGCGACGATGAGGCAAACGGCCTCGGCTACCGCACCCGCATTCAGCTGCACGTTGATGAGGCCGGCGTGGTTGGCCCATACCGTGAGCGCAGCCACGACGTAGTCAAGGTTCGCGATTTGCCACTGGCAGTCGACGACATCCGTGAACTTGAAATGCACAACAAGAACTATCAGAGCGTCAAAAAGGTCGAGGTTGCAGCCTCGAGCACCGGTCAGGTGCAGTGGAAGATTGACGCCAAGCTAAAGGGCGACGAGCGCCTGATTGAGCGCGTTGCCGGCCGCACCTTCAGAATCTCTGGCGGCGGTTTCTGGCAGGTGCACAAAAAGGCCGCCGAGGTTTTGGCCGGCGCAGTGACCGACATGGTTGCTGCCGTTGGCATTGAACTTGAGGCCGACAACCTTGACCTGTATGGCGGCGTTGGCCTGTTCTCGGGCGCGCTCGCCGCAAAGTTTGGCAACGGACTGCGCATCACCTCGGTCGAGTCTTTCCGTCAGGCAACCGACGACGCAACCCTGAACCTTGCCGACCTCAGCAAGGCCAAGGCGGTTTGTGCACCGGTTGAGCGTTTCTTGAACGAGCGCGTTGGCAACCTAGACAAGGGCGGCAAGACCGCTAGCCCGCGCAACGCGACCATCGTGCTAGACCCGCCTCGCGCCGGTGCCGGCGCCAAGGTGGTTGGTCAGTTGCTTGCCATTCAGCCAAAGCACATCGTGTATGTCGCCTGCGACCCGATTGCACTTGCGCGCGACCTCAAGCCGCTTATCGAGGGCGGCTACGAGCTCAAGACTCTTCGCGCCTTCGACCTGTTCCCGCACACCCACCACGTCGAAGCAGTAGCAAGCCTCGTTCGCAAGTAACCATGGAACTCGAAAACAAGTCAGTCAAAGTCGCGGTGGTTGATGACCACGATGCGATTCGACTTGGTTTTCGAGGTGCCTGCGCAGAATACGGCTTAGAGCTTCTGGGTTCAGCGGCAACCGTTTCTGATTTGCTGAAGCAGCTTGGCGGTCACAAACCTCAGGTGGTGGTTCTCGATCTATCGTTGGCCGACGGCTCGATGGTCGAAGACAACGTTCGAAACCTAATGCTGGCTGGTTCTCAGGTGGTCATCTTCAGCATCGCCGATAAGCAAAACCTGATTCGCGCAGCGCTAAAGGCCGGTGCTTCAACACTTGTTCCCAAGGCAAAAAGCATGGTCGATTTGGTGCAGGCAATTCGCTTGGTTGCTAGTGGCGTGACTGTGAACAACCTTCAGACCACGGCAGCCATCGATGGCGACGCCGAGTTCAAGGCGGCAAACCTGTCACCCCGCGAACGCGAAGTCTTAGGTCTTTACGCATCGGGTTTTGCGCTCAAGCAAGTGGCGCACCAGCTGGGCATGAAAGAATCGACCGCCAAAGAGCACATCGACCGAGTTCGACAAAAATACTCTGGCGTTGGTCGTGAGGCACCAACCAAAACCGAGTTGCTGCTTCGTGCGATCGAAGACGGCATTCTTGACGAGGGCTTGCTCTAGCAAATGTCTACGCAGCATCAGCAGACCAATTCCTTTGCCGTCAACCAGGTAAACAAATTGCTTGGTCGGGTCTTTTCGGTGACGGCACCGATCGTTGGCTTGCAGATGTTCGTGAATGCTTTTTCACAGTCACATCTTTTGCACCCGGTCTGGTTCGCGATTGCGATCACCAGCATGTTTGTGATCTTCGTCGGAATGTTTATCGGCGTCTGGTTTCTTGACGGTGGCGAAATTTGGTACAGAGCGTTAGCGATCGCAACTTTGGTCATCATGCTCACTTGGGAGCTGCAAATAAGGCCCGATGCCCAACTTCCCGAAGGTTTTCAGCCATGGATCTGGTGGGCCGCCGGAATCTCGGTGATTTCTGCCTTCGGCGGATTCTCGGTTGGTCTGGCATCTATTTTTGGGATCCTAATTCCCGCCGTCTACTTCGTTCTGCACGTTCGTCCGCTCGGCGGCGCTGCTGCTGCCTTCATTGCTGGGCAAGACGTTGCGCTAACCGTGCTCTTTGCCGGCACGATTTCATCGTTGGTATTGGTGCTGCGCTATGAGGCTTCGAAAGTTGACCTGGCCAACGGCCGAGCCACCGAGGCTGCCATTCTCGCTGCGACTTCGGCGGCCGCCGACGCCGAGCGCGCCCGAGTCGACGCACTGGTTCATGACTCGGTGTTGACCACGCTTTTGGTTGCCGCCAAGGCTCAAAGCGCTGAAGAAGAAGAGGCAGCGGCTGAATTGGCCACTGCTGCGATTCAAAAGCTAAACCTGGTGCAAAACGATATACAGAATCCCGGTGGAAACATCTCGGTTGCATCGCTCTTTGGGGCGCTCGAAGAGTCGGTGAAGCGCGGTTTTCCATCGGTTCAAGTCGACTCGCAAGGCGCAAACGACAATCCAATTCCCGAGGTTGTCGCAGCGGCGCTTACGGGAGCCACGCTGCAGGCGGTGTCAAATTCGATCACACACGCCGGTGCCTCGGCCCAACGAATCGTGATGTTGCGCGCAGCAAAATCACGAGTCAAAATCGTGATCAAGGATGATGGCCGTGGATTTAGACCATCGCGTGTCATCAAGTCGAGGCTGGGTCTCAAACTTTCGGTAATCGATCGAGTCGAGGCTGTTGGCGGACGAGTTTTCATCGATGCGAAGCCGGGCGTTGGCGCCACCATCGTGATCGAATGGAGCCAAGCATGATTAGGGTTCCTCGGTGGATTGTCAGCCTGATTGCTGGATTGTTTGCGCTATTTCATTTCTTGCTCGGAGTGCTGTCGCTCGACGCCTACGACAAGGAATCGAATGCGATTCTGGCATTGGGTATTTATCTAGTTTCGGTTTTCTGCACCACGGTTCTCTACCGCGGTAATCGCCTTCCGATGTCTCAAGCACTGTTCAATCTCGCCGCATCGTTCTTGATTCCACTTTTGGTGAACAACGAGCTCGACCCGTCCAAATTGAACGATTATTCAACCTGGTATGTGGTTGGCCTCGGTACATTGATGGCCGCCACCGCGGTGCGTGAACGGTTCGTGATTGCTTGGATTGGAACCGTGGGGCTAATTCTGCAGGTGATTGTCTGGGGTGGAATCGAATCATTCTTCATCTCGGGAATCATCGGCGCCACGCTGTTGGTGGCTGCCGGCCACGCCGTTTCGCTCGGCTTGGTGAAAGCCTCTCGACAAGCCGAGGAGTTCAACGCGCAGGCCCTGAAGACCCAAACCGAACGAGCGGTTGCCTCTGCCGCCAGCCTCGAGCGTCAGTCACGCGCAGCAGCTGCGCTTGCCGGTGCACTGCCAACCCTCGGGCTGATCCAATCCAAGCAAGGAAAACTTGACGACGATTCACGTCGAAAGGCCGTGCTACTTGAGGCTGCCTTGCGAGACGAAATTCGCGGTCGAAATCTGATGAACCCGACCCTGAAAAAGACAGCGGAAGCTTTGCGAAACAGGGGAGTCGAAGTCGTCATCCTCGATGAAGGCGGCCTAGATCAGGTCTCAGCCCAATATCGCGATCGCTTGTTAACGCAGGCAGCAGAGGCAATTGAAAATGTAGCCGAAGGGCGAGTAACCATTCGCTCACCACAGGGCGAAGCCTGGCTGATCACGGTCGCCGCGGTACGTTACGGAGTGTCGACTCCAGACATCTGGCTAAAGCTCAGTTAAACGCGAAAGGTGGCTCTTTCGAGCCACCTTTGCTTCCCCAAATCAGGATTTCGCCTGACCCCAGAGGTTTTCGGCATCCCCATGTTCGCCGGTGAAAACCTCTGCTTCAAGTATGCGTTCTGGCGAACATTGCGGGCTCCGAAACGGTGTCCCCTCTTTGGGGGATAGCCGGTAACGAATCGATTAACCGAGAAGTGCGCGACGAAGAGTGTCTAGACCCAAGCCGCCGAGGTTAAGCGCCTCGCGGTGGAACTCCTTGATGTCGAACGCGGCACCCTTGCGAGCTGCGTACTCGTCACGAGTTTGCTCCCAGATGCGCTGACCGATTTTGTAGCTCGGGGCTTGACCAGGCCAGCCAAAGTAGCGGTGTACCTCGAAGTTCACGAACTCCTTCGACATGTTTACGTTCTTGCCCATGAAGTCCAGTGCATAGTCGAAGTCCCAAACTCCAGAGCCCTCGAGCTTTGGCTTGCCAAGGTGCACGCCGATGTCTAGCACCACGCGGGCCGCGCGCATGCGTTGCCCGTCAAGCATGCCAAGGCGGTCGCCGGCGTCATCCAAGAAGCCAAGGTCGGCCATCAGGCGCTCTGCATAAAGGGCCCAGCCTTCGCCGTGACCTGAGGTCCAAGATGCCAGGCGGCGCCAGCTGTTTAGCTCGGCACGGTTATAGACCGCTTGGGCCACCTGAAGGTGGTGGCCAGGCACGCCCTCGTGATAAACGGTCGTGGTCTCGCGCCAGGTGTCAAACTCGTCAACGCCAGCCGGCACCGACCACCACATGCGACCAGGTCGGCTGAAGTCATCGGTTGGTCCGGTGTAATAAATCGCGCCGCTGTTGCTCGGCGCAATCATGCACTCGAGCTTCTTGATCGGTTCGGCGATGTCGAAGTGGGTTCCACTCAATTTTTCGATGGCTGCATCGCTCAGGTTCTGCATCCAGTCTTGAAGCGCCTTGGTGCCGTGAAGTTTGCGCGATGCGTCGTTGTTCAAAACATCGATTGCCTCTTGAACGGTCGCGCCAGCCTTGATTTCATTTGCCACGGCATTCTGTTCGGCGGTAACGCGAGCAAGTTCTTCGATTCCCCACTCGTAGGTCTCGTCGAGGTCGACCTTTGCGCCCAAGAAGCGACGGCTCAGCAGCGAGTAGCGCTCGCGCCCAATCGCATCAACCTTGTTTGCGTTTGGCAGCAACTCATTGGCCAAAAAGTCGGCCAGTTGGGCATAGCCCTCGGTTGCGGTTACGGCCGCACGCTCAACATCGGCCTTTAGTCCGGCAGATAGCTCGGTTTCTCCAGCCTTTGCGCCAGCGGCAAACTTGGTGAAGAAACTGTCTTTGCCAGCAAGTTCCTTCACTTCGTTCAGTACCCACTCAACCTGGCGGCGGGCAGGCGCGTCGTTTGCTGCGATGCCTTCTTTCAAGCTTCGGATGTAGCCATCGACGGCACCTGGAATTGCGCTCAGGCGAGCAGAAATGTTCTTCCAGTCGTCTTCGGTTGCGGTCGGCGATAGGTCAAAGATTTCGCGGAAGCCCTGCGCAGGAGAAGCGATGACATCGAGGTCACGCTTCCAAAGGCCTGACTCGGCAATCTCGACGCCAAGGGTTAGGTTTTCTCGCAGAGCATCGAGGGTAACCTCGTCGACCTTGTCGACCGGCTTGGCGCCATCGAGTTCGGCAAGCACCTTGCGCATTTCGCTAACATAGCGAGCGTGGGCCTCGGGTGATGCGTCATCAATTTTGTCTTTGCCGATGTCGCGGCCAATGTAAGTGGCAAAAGAGGGGCTCAGCTCGGCTGAGGTGTCGACCCACTTATCGGCGATGCGGTCGATTGAAGAAGTTTCGCGCGTCATTGCGTGTCCTATCTAGTTGGAGTTGATGCCAGCCTAGTTAGAAATCGCAAGTTTCGAAAACTTAGTTGAGACCCGATCGATAGGCTCCGCGCCACTGGCCGGGGCCGGGCGCAATTCCGTGACGAAGTTGGGCTTGGTTGCGCGACCAGGAAGACTTCAACTGGCGCTCAAACCCGTGGCTCGCGGCCGCCTCTTCGGCGTGCGCCGCCTCGAGAACGGCAATCACGGTTGCCAATTCCTCGGGCGTCGGGGCGCCACGAACCACCCTCAGCGCTTGCTGAAGTTCGTGCTCGTTGCCCTCGGGGCTCACATGCTTGCCAGTCATTAAAGTGGAATGTTTCCGTGCTTCTTTGGCGGCAGGTTCGAGCGCTTGGTGCGAAGTGCGCGAAGCGCCTTGATCACAGAGATGCGCGATGCAGCTGGCTCGATGATGCCGTCCAGTTCGCCACGTTCGGCAGCCAAGAATGGGCTTGCCACGTTGTAGGTGTATTCGGCGGCAAGCTTGGCGCGCACAGCTGCGACATCCATGCCGGCTTCTTCGGCCTTCTTGATTTGGTCGCGGAACAAAATGTTGATCGCACCCTGACCACCCATAACGGCGATTTCGGCGGTTGGCCAAGCCAGGTTGATGTCGGCGCCGAGCTGCTTTGAGCCCATCACGATGTAAGCACCTCCGTAAGCCTTGCGGGTGATGATGGTCACCAGTGGCACGGTTGCTTCGGCGTATGCGTAAAGCAACTTAGCGCCTCGGCGAATCACGCCGGCCCACTCCTGATCGGTGCCAGGTAGGTAGCCAGGCACGTCGACGAGAGTCAAAATCGGAATCGAGAAGGCGTCGCAGAAGCGTACGAAACGAGCTGCCTTTTCGCCGGCGTCGATGTTGAGTGTTCCGGCCATCGCCTGCGGCTGGTTGGCAACAATGCCAACGCTTCGGCCATCAACGCGTGCAAAACCGATGATGATGTTCGGCGCGTAAAGCCCCTGAACCTCAAGGAACTCGCCGCCATCGACGATGCCCTCGATCACGATGTGCATGTCATAAGGCTGGTTTGGTGAGTCTGGAATGATCACGTCGAGCTTGCGGTCGGCATCGGTGATTTCGAGCTCGCCCTCGGCCTCATAAACCACGGTCTCTGAAAGGTTGTTTTCAGGCAGGTATGAAAGCAGGTTGCGCGCATAGTCGATTGCGTCGGCTTCGTCATCGGCCAGGTAGTGGGCAACGCCCGAACGCTCGTTGTGAGCGCGAGCGCCACCGAGTTCCTCCATGCCAACGTCTTCGCCGGTAACAGTCTTGATTACGTCTGGGCCGGTCACAAACATGTTCGAGGTCTTGTCGACCATGATCACAAAGTCGGTTAGCGCCGGTGAATAAACTGCGCCACCTGCGGCTGGGCCCATGATGATC